>JAEEGH010015687.1_pt1 | contig 16415 bp, 17 predicted proteins | sample 9134181 | NCBI WGS metagenome assembly JAEEGH01 (sample SAMN16246544, study PRJNA631951) | gut metagenome | biome: gut microbiome; feature: rumen; material: DP-attached | host: Bos | place: Iran: Karaj | collected 2018-10
TCTGTGTATGTCCGGTAGCATTCATTAGTTTTCCGGATGTCATATAGAATTCTGCTTCGTTTCAACATGTCTGAGCACCCAGAAAGCTTTTTCCTCGCACCACTTTCCCCTGCTCGTCACTGACAAATGCAGATTTTCTCAGATGTTTCCGCATTTTTTCTTTTATTGATGCATGCTCAGCAAAACTTGCAGGACGGACATCAAGTTTACTAAATGAAAATGACATATGATGCATAGCATCTATAAAAAGAGACGGAATCGTTCTTCCAAGCAAGCTTGGAGAAGACGGTTCCGCCTCTTTTTAATACGCTCGCAAAGCGAGCTATGTCATTTTCATAATTAAATGTACTTCACCCGTCCTGCTTCAGACAAAGCTTCGCATGCATCGTGAAAAAATGCTATGGAAACATTAGAAAATCGCATTTGCCATCTCAGACTCGCATGCAACAACATCTGCTTGAAACCGGGCCGAGGATGTGAGTACTTTGAGCCATAGAATAGACGGCTGAATTTTTAAGGCCATGAAATCCCGGCAGGAGTGGCAAAAAAATGCCTCTTGCGTGAGCGAAAGAACCTGCAGGCGGATCGGGAGGGGAGTGACTGTGCTGTGAGTAGTAACCGTAATAGATATATTGACATATAATGGACGCGTTGCTATATTTAGGGTGCACTGTATTCGAAATAGTTCGAAACGGTAGCTTTTTTATTCAAAAGGAGAATTGAATATGGATAACATGACAATGCTTGGCCGCAAGACTGAAGAGAAGTCAGCCGGACTTAGCAGCAAAACTCGTTACATGGTGGAGACTGCCCTCATGATCGCAATCGTATTGATCATGGGCAACACAGTACTTGGTACTATTCCTACACCATTTCTTAAGGTTTCTATCGTAACCGTTCCAGTTGCTCTCGCAGCAATGCTTATTGGACCGACTGCAGGAATCATCTGTGGTATCGTATTTGGTTTCAACAGCTTTGCAGGCGCTCTTACAGGAGCAAGCGGAATGCTTTCAACACTTTTCACAATAAGCCCAGCAGGCGTATTTTTCACAGCAGTAGTAGCAAGATTTCTTGACGCTACAGTAGTAAGCTTTATTTTCCAGGCTCTCAAGAAGGCTGGACTTAAGCAGGCTTCTTACTATATCACTGGCGCTCTTATGCCACTTTTCAACACAGTATTTTTCATGGGCTCACTTTGCCTGTTCTTCTATAACACAGACTATGTACAGGGACTTGTTGCCAAGTACAACGCAGCTAACCCATTTGCATTCGTAATCGCTATGGTTGGCGTTCAGGCTACTGTAGAGGCTGTTATTGGATGCCTCCTTGCTGGAACACTTGGTGTTCTTCTTTCTAAGGTACTTAAGAGAGCATAATATAGGATTTGTAAAATGGTATTAACCGTAGATATTGGAAATTCGAATATCGTAATTGGGGCTTGGGATAACAATGCCCTACAGTTTACAGGCAGGATTCAGACCAGAAGAGACTATACTGAGGATGAACTTATGACTTCTTTTGAGGAGTTACTCGGTGACATCCAATCGAATATGACTTCAGATACCGATGAGAAATCTGATGATCATAAGTTTGCCTGCGCCTATGAGGGGGCGATTTTGTCTTCTGTTGTGCCTGAAATAACTAACATTATAATAAATGTACTTGAGAATATAACAGGGAAGAGGCCTCTATTAATGGGGCCTTTTCTTCATACAGGGGTGGATATTTCAGATTATGCCCCTGGTGCCATCGGAACAGACAGGATAGTAGATCTGTCTGCGGCTCTTGCAATGTACGGCGCACCTGTTATGGTGTGCGACCTTGGAACCTGCACCACCATCACGGTGGCAGGGGGCTTAGATTCTGAAGATATGAATTCAGATGATGGATATGATAAATCAGGCAAGAGATATATGGGCAAGCTTATTGGCGGAATGATCTGCCCTGGAGTGCAGCTGTCTCTTGATGCTGAGGCCCAGCGTGCTTCGCAGCTTCCACAGTTAACTGCCGGCAAGGTAGATCCTCTTTTGGGAAAAGATACAGCGTCCAATATGATGTCCGGAGCAGTGGCTGCTACAGGACTTATGTTGTCTGAGCTGGCTGACAGGCTTATGGATGGACAATCTACAGGCATGGAGATTGGAACATTGCCTGATCTTAAAGTGGTCATTACAGGAGGTCTTGCCCAATATGTAATACCATGGATCAAGTGCAGCGCAGAAGTCCATTACGAGCAGGAACTGCTCCTGCGAGGACTCTACGAGATATACTGCTGCAACAGCTGTAAATGATAATTGGAAAGAGAATATAAGTATAGATTTATACTAATATATAGATTAAAGAGGTAATACAATGCTGAAAGGAAAAAACATATTACTGGGAGTGACTGGTGGAATAGCTGCATACAAGTCAGCTGATCTTGCATCCAGGCTGATCAAGCAGCATGCAAATGTAGATGTGATCATGACTGAGAATGCAACACAGTTCATTACGCCACTTACATTTGAGGCTCTTACTCATAACAGATGTGTCACAGATACCTTTGATAGAAATCACCCATGGGAAGTGGAACACATTGCTCTTGCTGATAAAGCGGATGTACTGGTAATAGCGCCTGCGACAGCAAATTGTATTGCCAAGATTGCATGTGGACTGGCAGATGACATGCTGACAACGACAGCGCTTGCCTGCGACTGTACCAAGATAATAGCACCAGCCATGAATACCAAGATGTATGAAAATCCTGTAACACAGAGAAATCTCAATACACTTAAGGAACTTGGCTATATTATAGTAACTCCAGGAGATGGTTATCTTGCTTGCGGAACAGTTGGTAAGGGCAGAATGGAAGAGCCGGTTAACATTGTTGATGCCATAATTCATGAGATTGCATGCCCCAAGGATATGACAGGACTTAATGTCCTTGTGACAGCTGGTCCAACAAGAGAAGCTATTGATCCTGTCAGATATATCACCAATCATTCAACCGGAAAAATGGGTGTGGCACTTGCCAAGGCTGCAGCCTGTAGAGGTGCTAATGTAACTCTGGTAGCAGGACCTATTGATATAGATATCCCATCATATGTGAGTGTTGTGCGAGTATCATCAGCTCAAGAGATGTTTGATGCTGTCACAACAAGGTCTGATGAGCAGGATATCATCATCAAAGCCGCTGCAGTAGCAGATTACACACCTGAGACAGTAGCGGATGATAAGATCAAGAAATCTGATAATGACAGTGATCTTTTTATTAAGCTTGCAAGAACTCAGGATATCCTCGCATGGCTCGGTGAGCACAAGAAGAATGATCAGCTTCTCTGTGGCTTTTCCATGGAAACAAGAGATATGCTGGAGAATTCCAGAAAGAAATTAGCCAAGAAAAACCTCGATATGATCTGTGCAAATAACGTTAAGGTTGAAGGCGCAGGTTTTGGTGTGGACACTAACGTAATTACTATCATCACCAAAGAAAAAGAAACTGAGCTGGAACTGATGAGTAAGAATGATGCAGCTCACTGTATCCTGACACAGTTACTGGAACTGAAATAATCTATAACTTGTAACGGCAACATGACTTGAGACAGGGGGTAGTAAAAGTGAAAGTATTTATGATAGGGGGTACAGGTCTCCTTGGAAGCGAGGCAGCAAGGGTACTTATTGAAAGAGGTCACGAAGTAGTGAGCGTGGCTCTTCCTCCATTGCCAACGGGTGCAGTCCTTCCGCCAGAAATGAAAATAGAGTATGGCAACTACCTTGAGATGAGCGACGATGATATCAGAGGATATATGCAGGGCTGCGATGGATTTGTATTTGCAGCAGGAGTAGATGAGCGAGTAGAAGGACCGGCGCCAATCTATGATCTGTTCAAAAAATATAATATCGATCCGCTTAACAGGCTTCTTACAATAGCAAAAGAGTGTGGTGTCAAACATGTTGCTATATGTGGCTCATACTTTGCTTACTTTGCCAAAGTCAGAAAAGAATTGGAACTGACTAAGTGGCATCCATATATTAGAAGCCGTATAGATCAAGAGAATGCAGCACTTTCTTTTGCTGATGATAATTTTGATGTGGCTGTTTTGGAGCTTCCTTACATATTTGGAACACAGCCTGGAAGAAAGCCGGTATGGGTATTCCTGGTAGAGCAGCTTCGTGCAATGAAAGGAGCTACTTTTTATCCAAAGGGCGGTACGACAATGGTAACTGTTCACCAGGTGGGCGAAGCTCTTGCTGGGGCTATCGAGTACAACAAGGGTGGTAATGCTTATCCTATAGGCTATTACAACATGACCTGGAAAGAGATGCTTGGAATCGTGCATAAGTACATGGGATGTCCAGATAAAAAGATTATTACTATTCCCACATGGATGTACGCTATAGGCATTAGAAATATTCTTAAGGAGCAAAAGAAAAAAGGGATTGAAGGTGGTCTTAACCTGAGTAAATTTACGGACCTTCAATGTGCAAAACTTTTTATAGATAAGGAACTTGGATGTGACAAACTGAAAGTTACACCAGATGATATAGATGCGGCTATTGGTGATTCAATAAAGCTTTGCATTGATGTAATTGATGGCAAGGCGGAGGTTATCGGAATGAGAGGAGAATGACAATGTCTATGAAAAGAAAAGTCGTTTTCATGACAGGTGCTGGTGGCGGAATGGGTTCTGAGAGCTTTATACAGATGCTTCCAGATCTGGGAAACCTTTATGACCTTGTTATTCTTGTAAGAGATAGTCAAAAGAATCATGATCTTTTTGATAGATATGAGAAAACTCAGGGACTGAAGATAGTTTATGGAGACCTTCTAAATCAGGAAGATGTGGAGAAGTGCGTGTCCATGTCCGATATGGTTCTGCACATAGCTGCTTTTGTCTCGCCTGCGGCAGATTATTACCCAAAGAAAGCTATGGAGAATAATTATGGCTCAGTAGTAAACATAATAAATGCCATAAAAAAGTTTGGTAAGCAGGATAACTATAAATTTGTGTACATAGGAACGGTTGCAGAGACTGGAGACAGAATGCCGCCTATTCATTGGGGAAGAGTAGGTGATCCAATAAAGCCCAGCATGTTTGACTACTATGCAGTTTCCAAGGTTGCAGCAGAGCGCTATGTGATAGAGAGCGGATTATCCTACTGGGTATCACTCAGGCAGACTGGGATCATAGGCCCGGCAATGGCCAAGATTCGCGATGCGATACAATTTCATAACTGCCTGTTTAATGTGCTTGAGTATGTTTCCGACAGAGACAGTGGAAGAGCTATGAGAAATCTGGCCGCGTTTGATGCGGATGGAAGCCTCCCGGAAGATTTTTGGTGTCATATCTATAACGTTGGAGGCGGAAAGAGCTGCAGAGTCAGCACCTGCCAGATGTATCAGGAATTGTACGGGATTCTGGGCTTTAAGAGTCTTGACCCGGTTGTGGATCCTAAGGTTTATGCTACCAGGAACTTCCATGGTCATTTTTATCTTGATTCTGACAAGCTTGAAAAGTACCTTCACTTTAGAAGCGATTCCATGCAGTATTTGTATGATGCTTACCTTAAGGAACTTGGAGGGGCTGTTACGGCGGCTAAGCTGATCACCAAGTTGCCCGGCGGGCAAAAGCTTATGGGAAATATTATTAAGTCGTCTTCCAAGAAGGACCTTGTTTCTGAACATGGTACTAAGCGCTGGATAGATGAGAATATAGAAGACCACATAGAAGCATATTGGGGAAGCAAAAAAGCATATGACATGATTCCAGACAAACTCAGTCAGATGGAGGCATTTACGGATTGGGATAAGGTAGTGCACATAGATCATGGATATGATGAGAGTAAACCTGAGTCAGAGCTTACATTGGAAGATATGAAGGGAGCTGCCGAGTTTAGAGGTGGTTCCTGTGATTCAAAAGAGATGACGAAGGGCGACTGGAAAACACCGCTTGAGTTTACCTGTCAGTTTGGTCATCACTTTAAGGGAAGCCCCAGGCTTATTTTGGAGGGCGGACACTGGTGCGATGAATGTGAGAGAAAGTCATGGAACTATGGCATGAGAGCCAAAAAAGACAAGTTTTTTGCGCAGGTATGGAATCCGCTTCATGATGACAGCGAGATTAGGGAGTATCCCAAAATAGTAAACGAGTTTACGGGGAAGTGAAAACATATTTTTGAGGGAGGAATTATGCAGCAATACGAAAAAGAGCATCGCGCACTTGTACTGGATAATGCAGCTGAATGCACAGTTCTTTTGAAGACCGATGGTAAATTTCCACTAGGTAAGCCTGGCAAGCTTGCTGCCTACGGCGCAGGAGTCAGATATACCGTTATGGGTGGAACGGGATCTGGGGAAGTAAATACAAGGTTTTCATATACGATCGAGCAGGGGCTTGAGGAAGCAGGCTTTCAGATCACTACAGGCAAGTGGCTTGATGAGTATGATAGTGTCAGGCAGGAAGCCAGGAAGGCCTTCTATAAGTCTCTTAGAAAAGAAGCCAAGGAAAAGCGTGAAAATCCGATCATGTACACCATGGGCAAAGAAATGAAGGAACCTTGGCATGAGCTTACTATAGAAAAAGACGGTGATACCGCTATCTATGTTCTTGCCCGTAATTCAGGAGAGGGGAGCGATAGGAGCACACAGCCAGGGGATGTAAGGCTCGCGGAAGCTGAAATCAGGGATATCCTTGCTCTTAACAAGTTGTACGACAGATTCATGCTGGTACTTAATGTTGGCGGCGTAGTGGATCTTTCTCCTGTCATGGAGGCTTCCAACATTCTCTTATTATCTCAGCTGGGAATAGACAGCGGCAGAATTCTTGGTGATATTCTGACGGGTAAAAGAAATCCATCAGGCAAGCTTTCTACGACCTGGGCCAAGTGGGAAGACTACAGCAGTGAAGGAACCTTTGGCGATTGGAATGATACATATTACAACGAAGGCATTTATGTAGGCTATAGATATTTTGACTCTTTTGGCAAAAAGCCACTGTTTCCTTTTGGTTATGGTCTGTCCTATACAGAATTTCAATATATGACAGAAACTGTAGCCGCAGATAAGGATATGGTGACAGTTAAAGCTAAGGTGACTAACACCGGCAGTGCTGAAGGTAAGGAAGTAATGCAGGTCTACGTATCACTTCCTGATGGTAAGCTCGATAAGGCATATCAGGAGCTTGCAGGTTTTGCCAAGACAAGCTTATTAAAACCAGGCGCAAGTGAGATAGTAACTATAAGCTTTAGACTATCAGACCTTTCCTCCTATGACGAGGAAATGCAGCGCTACATATTGGAAAAGGGTGAATATATCATAAGAGTAGGTAACAGCTCTGATAATACTGTAATTGCTGCAGTAGTTACGCTTGATGAAAATGCGGTCACATTGAACGCAAAGAACTGCCTTGGAAAATCAGGCTTTGTTGACATTAAATCCGGTAAAAAAGATAGTGCTAAAATTCCAGCTCTTGCAAAAAGACTTAGGATTTCTGCCAAAGATATAGAGTCGGAAACAGTAGAGTATGACAAAGAGCCTGTGATTGATCCAAGGGCGAGTGCTCTTAGCGATAAAGAGCTTGCGTTCCTTGCTATTGGTAATTTCAGCCCTGATCAGAAGGGCCTTAGTATTGTCGGAAATGCAGCTACCCACGTTGCTGGGGCAGCAGGTGAAACTACTTCCCAGCTTGAAGATAAAGGAATACGGCCTGTTATCATGGCAGATGGACCAGCGGGGCTTAGACTTGCCAAGGAATATTATGAAGACAGTAAAGGCGCTCATGATGCCAGCGGAGCAGGCATGATCCCAGAGAGTATGCTAGAAGCAATGAATCCTGTTGTCAGATTCCTTGCTGGAATGATTGTAGGTGGCAAGAAACCACCTAAGGGTGCTACTATCAAGGAACAGTATGCTACCAGAATCCCTATAGGAACAGCTATAGCCCAGAGCTTTAATACTGAGCTGGCGAGGGAGCTTGGGGATATGGTTGGAAGCGAGATGGAGCTGATGAAAGTAGATCTTTGGCTTGCACCAGCCCTTAACATTCACAGGAGCATCCTGTGCGGCAGAAACTTTGAGTACTACTCAGAAGATCCTCTTTTATCCGGACTTATGGCAGCAGCTATCACGGAAGGCGTGCAGAGCCATAAGGGATGCGGCACTACGATCAAGCACTATGCTGCCAATAATGCAGAGACGAACAGATACTGCAACAACAGTCATGTAAGTGAGCGAGCTATGCGTGAGATATATTTAAGAGGCTTTGGAATCTGTGTCAGAAAAGCTCAGCCAGCTGCAGTGATGACCAGCTATAATCTCCTAAATGGTATCCATACCTCTGAGCATAGAGGGCTTATTGAAGATGTTCTTAGGTCTGAATATGGCTTTGAGGGCATTGTTATGACAGACTGGGTTATTGCCTTCATGGATAGTAAGAAATCCGTATATAGAAACGCTCTTTCTAATGAGGTAGCCAAGGCTGGCGGAGATCTCTTTATGCCTGGCTGTAAAAAAGACTATGAAAATGTCATGAATGCTCTGGCAGAAGGAAGACTTAGCAGAAAGCAGCTTGAGATCAACGCCTCAAGAGTAATAAGCAAATTTTAGAATTAGGATATAATTATTTCAATCTGACCCTCCGATATAGAAAATGGTTAAAGGGAAAACTATTTTTTGTCGGAGGGTCTGTAAATGGATTTTGGATTCCTTGCATCAGCAAATAGCATTACAAGCAAATATTTGAATCAGATGTCAGCTGAGAAGGCTCTTTCTCAGGTGCAGTCTATAGATGATGAGACCAGGAAAAAGTTTGGAAAAGAGTTTGAGGAAGCCTACGATTCAATGATGGCTACAAGAGCTCTGAACGAGAATATGCGTAGCAGCTATGAGTTTAATCATCAGGATACGCTCAAGGATCATGCTACAAGACTTGGCTATTCAATAGATAATCGTGTTATAGATATGCTCCATATTCAGTTGTCTGATGACATGAATGAGAAGGTGAGCTCAGCAATGAACAATGCCATAAAAGAGCTTGGAGAATCAATCTGATATAAGGAATAATAAGATATTACTAAGGTTTATGATCATACAGGTCATAAACCTTTTTTCTATGTAAGCCTGATAGACAATAGAGAATTTCATATCCAAAAGAATCTGGTCATATAAAAGAACACTGATTTGGTATTTTTTATATTATCAGATTGGTGCTATATTGTGTAAAGTTTAAAAAATCAAAAAGAACGAAAACACTACGCGAGACTCGAAGGAGGAGACTATGAAAAACGACAACGTAAGAAAACTCACTTATGCAGGACTTATGGCAGCTCTTTGCTATGTTGGATATGCAGTATTTCCTGCAATCAATGCATCTGGCACTAAGGTACACCTCGGAAATGCATTTGTAGTACTTGGAGCACTGCTTCTTGGCGGTTTATACGGCGGACTTGCCGGTGCAATAGGTCTTTCAATTGCTGATATTACACTTGGTTATACAGCATCTGCTCCCAGAACATTTATATGCAAGCTTGTAATTGGCATCATTGTTGGTCTTGTTGCTCACAAGATCGCCAAGATTTCAGAAGATCACAAAAAGGGATATATTCTTCAGTGGTCTGCAATAGCTGCTGTAGCAGGACTTGCTTTTAACTGCGTATTCGAACCAGCACTTAAGTATGTGTGGTTCACAATTCTTACTCCAAATGCAGAAAAAGCAGCGTCAGCCATCAGTGCACTGCTTGCTGTAACAACTTATGCAACTATCATCAATGCGGTTATCAATTCAATTCTCGCAGTAGTTATCTATAACGCACTTCGTCCAGCACTTAATAAGGCGAATCTTTTTCCCACACTTGCCAAAAAGAGCGCCTAAGAAGTAATGTAATACATTAACAATATGAGAACACAAAAAATGCGCAGCCTCTAATCAGATGAGAGCTGCGCATTATTTTTTCGCATCAGTAATAATTATCCAATGGCTTTCTTAACCGCTTCAAGAACACGATCTGCCTGGAATGGCTTAACGATGAAGTCTTTAGCTCCGGCCTGGATAGATTCAATTACCATTGCCTGCTGACCCATAGCAGAGCACATAATGCAAACTGCATTAGGATCTGCAGCCTTGATTCCCTTCAAGGCTCCGATACCATCAAGTTCGGGCATTGTGATATCAAGAGTAACAAGGTCGGGCTTCAACTCATTATACTTCTCGATTGCGACTTTACCGTTCTCAGCTTCGCCAGCAATCTCATATCCATTCTTGGAGAGGATATCCTTAAGCATCATGCGCATGAAAGCGGCGTCATCAGTAATGAGTACTCTTTTTCCCATATTGAACCTCCAATAAGTAGTTTTAGTTGCTAAGAAAATAAATGCAATTTTCTTTTCTTTTCTTAAATAATTGTTGTTCAGTACATAATCTATTGTAACACGGATTTCTAAATATGAGCGTTAAATCGTTATGCAAAAAATTAAAATTTGATAAAGTCTTAGGGAAATTGTTTTAAAATTTTCTACCTCTTATTTGTATACCGGAAGCGTGTAATCATAGTCGTTATCGGCATAATTGACGATTTGCCACTGTGATATTGTGTATTTATTTGATGAATTGACGGAGTTGTTCCCAATATTTGACATTAACGCAATATCGAGTGATTGATTATCGGTTATAGGTATACTTTCTTTTATGACGCCATTTTCTTCAGATGCCTCATAACCAGAATTAACAGCTGCTATAAAGGCATATCCCTTGTGGCAGGCACTGTAGTAAGCACTTTGTCTTTCTGCCAGATTCTGGCTCAAATTATAATCTGCTTTGGAATTGACAAGTGTCAAGGTGGCAAAAGAAACAAGGCTTAACACTGTGAATATAAGGAGAATAGAGGCGCTGCCTACATTTATTCCCTTTTGCTTTTGTGTTTCCATATCGTGGCCCTTCTCATTAAATCATTTACTTACCAATATAAACATCAACTTTATTGCTAAAGATCACATCTTCAGAATCCTCCGGGATTGTAAGATATTCCTCGCTTCGGTTCTTTATATCAATAATTGCGATATTACCTGCGATTGCATCTCCGTCCAAAAGAACTCCATAATCATTAACATCTGAATATACGCTGGAAGCAAAATCTTTTTTGACATCAAGAATTGCTTCGTAGGCTGCATCACCCAGGGAATTATCAATTACTTCCCATTTTTCATTAAAGAAGATTGTGATGGAGCCATCGCTTTCTTTTTCTCCGGCTGCAAGAAAAGCGTCTGGATAAAGATTTTTGATCAGCATAATATCACCATCACAGCCATAAAAGCTCTCTGACAGGTTCTGAGACCAAAGCAGTGCATTGTTCAGATTCTTGTCGTGGTCTGACAAACTGTGAGCTGATGCAAAGAGTCTCAGACAGATAGCACTTGCCAGGGAAAAGAAAAATATGGCTACTATGATTTCCATTAGAAATAAGCTGGATTTGGAGTGGGTAGTGGTGCTCATGTCATCCTTCTTCCTTATTTACTGTGAATGGAGATAAAAACGGTTTCTTCGGAACCATCTTCTTCGGTTACTTTTGCCCTCAGGAGATTATCACTTGTTTTTTCTACATCGAATGAGTGAAGCTTTAATATCTTTTGACCAGTCTGAGGATAGAAATTATTAAGATCGGCTCTGGCAAACAGCTCCATCAGACATCCATCATAGCTGTAAATATAAGTGTTATAGAGATCGCCGTTTACTGTTTCCTGGAAAACAAGTACGTTTGAGCCAAAGAGCTCCTGTACGAAGACATTACCTTCCAGATCAGACTGGCGGACTTTTTCAGTTATATAGGCAATCGATACTCTTTGGGCATAGTTTTCACTGGTCTGCTCTACGTTCTTTTTGTAGATACTTGCACCGATGGAAATGACAGTCAGTGCAGATATCAAAAATAGCAGCAGCAGACATATTACGAAAACAGTATCGATTACATGACGCTTGTCAGAACCAGGATTCATACTAGTTGTTCCTTATCTTGATAACAGTTACATCCGGGTAAAGATTGGATGCTATAGGCATATATTCAACGAAAAAAGTAGTTTTATCGTAGGTCAGGCCGTAGTGCTGCTCTAAGTAATCAATGTTTGGAGGGTATCTGCCCTCAATGGCGTAGCACTGAACGATGTCTCTTGCAAGAGCGCTTTCCAGAGATTCCTGCTGTTTGCTGATGGAGCTCTTACCTGTTGCATCTACAGCAAAGAAAAACAGCACAGCAATAGTGACGAAGATAGCAATGGAAATAAATCTGTATGCTCCGTCAGATAATCTGAATATTTGATTGTCCTTTTGCTCGAATCTGTTGCTCATACGCTATACCTGCTAAAACAAAGGTTTTATCCGATAGTTGTCATGATACCCATAAGAGGCAGGATTACGGATAAAAGAATCATTCCTACGATGATGGACAAAACAATTACAAGTGTTGGCTCTAAAATGGCGATGAGAGAGTAGATCTTTCTCTCTGTTTCTTTTTCAAAACGGTCAGCTATCTGCTGCATTGCACTATCCATGGAACCGGATTTAAATCCAACTGAAACCATCTGTGAATAGAAGGATGAAAAGATATTTGACTTTGCCAGAGCTTCTGGGAAGCTGTCGCCCTCAATCAGAAGATTTCTGCAGTTCTCAATCTTGTCCTTCATTTCATTAGTTTCAACGAGCTTATTAACAAGAGAAAGGCCTTCATAGGTGTCCATTCCACTTGATAGAGTCAGAACCATACCACTTGCAAAGCGGGCGCTTTCAAGATCCTGCATGAGCTTTTTGGTGATATGGAGCTTACCAAGGAAGGACTTAAACAGGTCTTTTCCCTTTGTTGTACTTGTGAAAAAGATAAACAGAAGGGCGATGACTGCAAGAAAGATCACCATGATGATTGAATATCTGTTGAGCAGATTTCCGAAGTCAAGAAGCGACTGTGAAAAACCACTCATGTTAGTTCCAAGCTGCGCAAATACCTGCTCAAAAATAGGAAGAACCTTGGTGATGAGAACTACAACAACCACAAGCATCATAAATACCATGATAAGTGGGTAGCTGACGGCACTTTTTATGCTGGAGCTGATATTTTCCTCTCGCTCATAGTATTCTGCAAGTGAGTTCATAACTGTATCAAGGCTTCCCGATTCTTCACCGATTGTCACCATGTGGATCAGATATTCAGGGAAAGCACCGCTCATCTCAAGAGCTATATGGAATTTTTCACCGCTCATCAGGACCTGACTGATTGAGTCAAGGAGTTTCTGAGCAGATGAATCATGCGTATCCTGCTTTAGAATCTCAATTCCTTCTGCAGGGGAAATGCCGGCTTTTATCAAGAGCGACATCTGTCTGCAAAAACTTGAGATTTCATAATTTGATAAGTGAACAACTGAGCTTTTCTTGATCATATGACACCTTTCTCAAATGATTAGTAGATATACTTAACAGAATAATTCTCACCGTCTCCAATAAATTCCTGAAGTGACTTTTCTTCAGTGTTGGAGGCAAAAGTGGGATCCATCAGCGACCATTCTTTTCCATCAAACTGGATCATTCCATTAACCCAGCCAATATCAGTTATGTATGTGCTGATCCATGCGTGGTAAGCAGTTCCTGCGTAGCCGATTTCCATTCGGGTAGGTATTCGCTGGCTTCGTAGCATGCTGCACATTAGAGCGGAGTAGTCGAGGCAGATACCTGTTTTTGTAGAAAGAACTTCATCCACATCAGGAAGATAGCCACTTTGAACAGTTTCAGCCTCTTCGTAGTCATATTTGATGTTGTCGATCATGAAGTTGTAGACTTCGGAGACAACGTCCAGATCATTGTTGCAAGGATAGGCCAGATCGGCAGCTTTTTTTACCGCATTGCTCTCTGCTGAGAAGGTGCAGTACTGGTTAGGATAAAGAAATGGACCAAACTCATTGGCTATCTGAACATCCAGTAGCTGGGAGAAAACAGTTGTGTACTGGGTTCCTTCAAGCTGCTCAAATACATTGACCATATATTCACCGTTGCCAAACTGCAAAGGGAATACTTCGTTAGTGGGATTACCGACTGTCAGGTTGTAGGTATAGGTGATACTGTTAGGGCCTGTGATCTGAAGCTTAACCTTGCCAGAGGAGCCGGTATACTTGATGACAAGATAGCCTTCCGAAATATTGGAAGCATCAAGGCTGGCATATTCGTTTTCGTAGACTGTAACACCCGAAGCTTCCGGGACAAGACAAACAGAGGTGTTGTCGCGACTTCCTTTTTCACGTGGAGCGGCAGGAGCTTCTTCCTTGGCTGGCTCTTCTGCGGTGGAATGCTTAGTCTTAGTGGAAACAGAGTCTTTTTCACCCGCAGAACCGCATGAACAAAGAGAAAACGCGGTAATACCTACTATTAACAAAAGAGATAGTTTTTTTCTTAAGATTTTTTGCATACGCACTTTTTTCCGAAGGTGCAGGACAAAACCTGCTACTTATCATGACAAAATCTGTGGAACCTCTCTTAGTCTTTTATATCCAAGAGAAATGAGTTCGGATATCTTTTCCTTGTGCTCATCCTGATTGAGAGCTTTGGAATAGGCTATTTCCAGAGGGTCACCCACATTCATTTCGTTGTAGCCGTGAATTCTTTTGGTGAGATCCATCAGGAACATCTCGAGCTTGGTGCTGTCACAGTTCTCCATCATTACTACGAACTCGTTTCCACCGTTTCTTCCAACGTAGCCATATTCCTGACTGACATCCTCGAGTATCGAACTAAACTCAGCAATGAGGAAATTTCCGTTGTTGTGGCTCTTATCCTTATTTATAGCCACGAGGTTATTGATCTTTAGTAAAAGAAATCCAGCGCCAGGTAGTAGTTCGGGACTATTGAAGTTATCGAAGAGAAGATCGCAGCTATATCTGTTAGGAATACCCGTCAGCTTATCAATGTAAGCAAGACGATTTAATTTTTTTCCTATAGATATAGTTCTGTGAAGAATATAGAAGTCAATTATTATTGAGATGAGAAAAAACAAAATGCAGAAGCCCATGATTATGAATATGGTTGGGGCAGGAGCACCCTCCAGATTCTCAAACTGGGATTTTTCTACAAAGAAGGTAAAGGTCATCACGACAGCAAGCATGATGACTATTACCATAGAAACTATTTTATAGATAATAATAGAGCCATATATTCTGAATCTTTTGCTCTTATCAGGATAATCGGACTTCATCAGTTGACCTCCGGACTAATTGGCTTATATGAATATATACGAAATTATTATACTATATTTAGTTAATTTTGGCTAAAGGCCATTTTTTAAAGTGGATTGGCTAAAGGCTCTCTTTTATCAAAAGTGTAGTAGGAATCAAAGCCGCAGTTAAGAGCAATTTCGCGGGCTTTATCAAAGCAGCCTGCGACTTCCTCAGGATTATGGGCATCTGAGCCAAAGGTTATGATCCTTCCACCCAATTCATTAAATCTTTTTAAAATTTCTGAGTTAGGATTCGGCTGACTACCTCCCCTTGTAAGAGACTTGGTGTTGAGGTCAAGGCCCTTACCATTTTCTGCAAGACAGGTGAGTATGGCGTCAATCTCATCCTTATATTTATTATAGGAATATCCAGCACCTTTTGTAGGAGTGTAGCGGACAATATAGTCAAGGTGTCCCAGAACATCAAAGTCAGTAAACGCTTTGATATTCTCAAGGGTAGCAACAAAATAGCGGCGAATGATATCCTCCTCATCGCGTCCTTCCCACATGTCAGGGTAAAAAGGGTCTGCGTGGTCGAGAAGATGGATTGAGCCAATGACAAAATCAAAACTGTTATCCGCAAGGATCTGAGTATTTTCTTTTACTATCTGAGTCTGAAGACCAAGCTCTATTCCATATTTGATAGAAATCTTTTCTTTATATTCTTCTTTATAGGAAAAAAGTTCTCTTGTATAAGATGGAATATCTAATGTAAAAGTTCCCTCGGGAACACTTTCAGTTATTGGAAAATCCAAATCCATATGTTCGGTAAAACATATCTCTGAAAGACCACATGAAATGGCACTTTCAATCATGTCTTTCATGGGGGCTGTAGAATCTCCCGAATTATGAGTATGCATATGGTAATCAGATGGTAGTAATTTCCTAGTCATAAACTTCACCTCGCAAAATTAATAATATCATGTTTTTTATATATTCTTACTTGATTTATAGCAGAAAGTCTATTAGAATTAGAGTTGCTGATAAAAAATTATCAATTCAAATGATATAGTAACAGCAATCAATATAAAATTCATTTTAGGAGGAACTTAAAATGGCAGTAAAAGTTGCAATTAATGGTTTTGGCCGTATTGGTCGTCTTGCATTCAGACAGATGTTCGGTGCAGAAGGCTACGAAGTAGTAGCTATCAACGATTTGACAAGCCCTAAGATGCTTGCTCATCTCCTTAAGTACG
>JAEEGH010015688.1_pt1 | contig 16415 bp, 17 predicted proteins | sample 9134181 | NCBI WGS metagenome assembly JAEEGH01 (sample SAMN16246544, study PRJNA631951) | gut metagenome | biome: gut microbiome; feature: rumen; material: DP-attached | host: Bos | place: Iran: Karaj | collected 2018-10
GGTTAGTCCTACCTGCTCGCTTACGCCTACCTGAATTCCGTGGGATGGTGCCGGCTGGAGCTTTTCGATCCTGAGCGGATCGATAACGCGGTTGAAAAGATGATGCTCCGGTTTGACGAGATTGCCGCGGAGGGCAGCAGGAATGTATGGAAAACAGGCGGCAATTCCCTTGTCTTTTCAGCGCTCATGACGGTGTTCGTGCTTTTGCTTGCGATGGCTCTGGCCCACCTGTATGGGAAAAAGCTGGTGAAACCCTTAGCAAGCATGACAAAAGGCATTTCGGAACTGGAGGGGGAGGACACCTTTGAAATAAGGCCGGAGTACTGCACCGGAGACGAGGTGGAGCAGCTGGCGGAAGCGTTTTCTTCGCTGAGTGACAGAACAAAACTTTACATTCATGAGATAACGGAATATACTGCTGAAAGAGAGCGGCTGGATACAGAGCTTTCTCTGGGGCGCAGAATGCAGAAAAATATGCTGCCCAAGGAATTCCCGGCATTTCCCGATCGCAAGGATTTTGAGATCTATGCGACCATGACGCCGGCAAAAGAGGTGGGCGGAGATTTCTACGACTACTGGCTTTTGGATGAGGATCACCTTGTACTCGTTATTGCCGACGTATCCGGAAAGGGCGTCCCGGGCGCAATGTTCATGATGGTGACGAGATCGGTCATCAGGACGTATATGCTGCTTGAGAAGACCAGGAAGCCTTCGGAGATCCTGAGGGATTGTAACCAGTGGCTTTGCAATAATAACGAAGAAGAGATGTTCGTGACAATGTGGCTGGCAGAGATGAGCCTCACGGACGGAACGATCACGGCATGCTCGGCCGGCCATAATAAGCCGGTGTGGGCGAAGGACGGAAGCCGGTTTGAGATATTAAAGGACAAGCACGGACTGGTGCTTGGGGCCTCAAAAAAGGCGACTTATACTGACTATGAGATAAAGCTTGACCGGGGCGGGATCCTGTTCCAGTATACGGACGGCCTGGTCGAAGCGACAGATGCAGACAATAACCTTTTTGGATCACAACAGATGGTGGATAGTCTGAATCGCAGAAATAATAAATCATTGAAAGAACTGTTAACCGGGTTGCAGCAGGATGTGGATGAATTTGTGGGAGAAGTTGATCAATTTGATGATCTGACAATGCTCGCGGTCCGGTATAATGGGAAGGAGGAAACATGACCATTTACACAAATCAGGTGGACAAGGTATGCACACTGGAGATTCACGGAAGGCTCACAGCGGCGGAAGCTTCGCAGCTGCAGGGAGAACTTTCGAAGGTGATGAGGCTTTCCGACCAGATCATTTTGGATTTTGCAAATCTGGAATACATCGCGTCGGCCGGGCTCAGACAGCTTATGATCGCCCAGAAGTACATGGAAAACAAGAATGGGGAAGTGATCGTAAGAAACGCATCTGACGATATTCTCGAGATCCTGGAGGATACGGGATTCGACACCGTGCTGAAAATTGAAAAATAAGGAAAAAGTGCTTGCATTACAGGGCAAAACATGGTAAAGTCTTAATGTTGCCGCTTAAAAGAGAGGCGGCTGTTGTTTGAGTGTATATAAGGAGGCATAAAAATGAACGCCAGTGAGATCATAAAAGGAATTGAAGATGCACAGAAAAAGGAAGAAACAGATTCTTTCCGGGTCGGGGATACCGTCAAGGTCCACGCGATCATCAAAGAAGGAAACCGCGAAAGAGTCCAGATCTTTGAAGGAACCGTTTTGAAACGCCAGGGCGGAAGCAACCGTGAAACCTTCACGGTGCGGAAGTTCAGCAACGGTGTCGGGGTAGAGAAGACATGGCCCCTGCATTCGCCGCATGTAAAGAAGATCGAGGTAGTCAGAAGAGGTAAGGCCCGCCGGGCAAAACTCAACTACTTAAGAGATCGTATCGGCAAGAGGGCGAAGGTAAAAGAATTGGTTCGGTAAAGGAACACGAAAAAGGAGGGACGAGGAAGTTCCTCCTATTTTTCTATTATTGGAAAGATGGCAAGAAGAAAAAGCGGTCTGGATTTTACCAGAAGAAGAGAGAAGAAAAAACTGAATATTCCGTTGATCCGGGAGATCGTGGTCTTCGGGATCGAGATCGCGATCGCCGTCGGGCTGGGTTTTGTCCTCGTCTATTTTCTAGGCCTTCGGACCACCGTGATCGGACGCGCGATGGAAGAGACACTGTATGCTTCGGACGAGATCATGATCGACCGGTTCCGTTACCGGATCATGGAGCCGAAGCAGGGGGACGTGATCGTGTTTTTGCCGAACGGAAACGAGAAATCATACTACTATGTCCGGCGTGTGGTCGGAGTTCCGGGAGACACGGTCGAGATCGATAACGGCAGGGTTCTTGTGAACGGAGAACCCTATGAAGGGAACGGAGATTTCCCGCTGATCTCGGATCCGGGCGTGGCGGAGGAACCGGTGCGGCTCGGAACCGATGAGTATTTTGTCCTCGGGGACAATACGAACGAGAGCGAGGACAGCCGCTTTGCGGACATCGGGAATGTGAGCAAGGAGTTTATCATCGGAAAGGCCTGGTATGTTCTGCATTCAGAGCACCATAAGGGCTTTATCCATTAGAGGAGGATCCTGTGGATATTCAATGGTATCCGGGGCATATGACGAAGGCGCTGCGGGAGATGAAGGAAAGCATCCGGCTGGTGGATCTCATTATCGAGATCGCGGATGCGAGGCTCCCGAAGAGCAGCAGGAACCCGGATCTTAAGACCCTGGGACAGGGGAAAAGTCGAATATTGCTATTAAATAAGGCGGACCTGGCGGAGGAGGAGGAAACCCGTAAGTGGACCGCCTTTTTTGAACGCGAAGGGATCGAAACGCTGAGCCTTGACGCGCGGGATAACCGTAACCGCGATAAGATCCGTTCGGTCATGGAAAAGGCGTCCGCGGAGAGGATGGAGAAGAACCGGAAAAAGGGGATCCTGAACCGTCCGATGCGCTGCATGGTCGTCGGCGTGCCGAATGTCGGAAAATCTACCTTCATCAACGCGTATGCGGGGAAAGCTGCGGCGAAGACCGGGAACACGCCCGGCGTGACGAGGGGAGAGCAGTGGATCCGGTTGAATAAGAGCGTGGAGCTTCTGGATACCCCTGGCCTCCTCTGGCCAAAGCTCTCTGACCCGAAGGGGGCTCTGTACCTTGCTTTGGCGGGGACCGTGCGAAGGGAAGTCATGGATAATGAAGGGCTTGCGGGAGAACTTGCCGTTCTTTTGCGGGAGCGTTATCCGGGGCTTATGAACCGGCGCTATGAGATCGAAGAAGAGGGAGAGACGGCGGAATTATTGACCGCGATCGCCCTGAACAAAGGCTGCTTAAAAAAGGGCGGAGAGGCAGATCTCGGGAGGGCCGCGACGCTACTCCTTGAGGATTTCAGAAAAGGGCAGCTCGGAAGGATCACGTTGGAGGGCTTTGAAGAATGAAAGCACTGACCGGAGAAAAACTGGAACAGGAAAAGCAAAGACTTTTTGAGATGACGGCGTATGAACGGGAGTATGCGGATCGTGCTTTGATCTGCGGGCTCGATGAGGCGGGCAGGGGCCCGTTTGCGGGACCGGTCGTGGCGGGCGCCGTGATACTGCCGAAGGACTGTGAGATCCTGCGGCTTAATGACTCAAAAAAGCTGTCGGAAAAGGTCCGGGAGGAATTGTTTCTCGAGATCAAGGAGAAGGCCTATGACTATGCGGTCGGGATCGTGCCGGCACAAAGGATCGATGAGATCAATATCCTGCAGGCAACCTTTGAAGCCATGCGCCAGGCCCTAAACCAACTCCATGAAAAACCCGATATATTATTAAATGATGCGCTTATTATTCCTGAGGTGGAGATTAAGCAGGTCAAGATCATAAAAGGCGACGCAAAGTCCGTTTCGATCGCCGCGGCCTCTATCATGGCCAAGGTGACGAGGGACCATATCATGCTCGAAATGGCGGAAAAATATCCGGGATACGGATTTGAAAAGCACAAGGGATACGGGACGCCGCAGCATATCGAAGCACTGAAGCGCCTCGGACCTACGGAGATCCACAGGAGAAGTTTTATCCATAAATACGTGTAAACCGGCGCTTTCGGTTGTTTTCGGTTTGTTAAAAGGTTTGGTGTAGTATGCAGATCCAGGAAATGCTCGGAAGATACAATTCCAATATTAAGACCCCGCAGTCCGCGCAGGGGGCGGAGGGCACTTCGCTGCAGAAGGGGAGCTCGATCCAGTCGCTTTCCGTGGGAACGGTATTCGAAGGAACGGTGGGAACGCTGGACGGGGACAAGGTGCAGCTTTTGCTCGGAAACGGCCAGACCGTCAACGCCAGGCTCGGCATGGAGATGGCGCTCTTCCCGGGTCAGTCCATGTTCTTTGAAGTGGCGTCAAAGGATCAGAATACGGTCGCGATCAAGCCCTTCCAGCAGGGGGATTCCATGGGAAATCCGACGCTTATGACGGCGCTGGACGCGGCAGGGATGAAGGCGGATGAAGCGAACCTTCGGATGGTGGATACCATGATGAAGGAGGGGATGCCGATCGATAAAAACTCTCTGAATGAGATGGCAAAGCTCCTCCGCGCAAATTCCGAGATCGACCAGACAACATTGATCCAGATGAAAAAGCTGGACCTGCCTCTGACGAAGGAAATGGCGGCGCAGTTTGAAAACTATAAGACCGATTCCCATCAGATCTTAAAGATGATGGATGAGGTTCTTTCCAGCGCGACGGAGGCGCTCGGGGAAAAAGATATCTCCGGCCGGGAAGCGTTGAAACTGAATGACCGGCTGGTAAAGATCCTTTCGGGAGAAGAGCCGGCAGCTTCGGAAGAAGCCGGTGCGCAAGCGAAGGACGGCGTTACGCAGGAAAATGCGAAGGACGCGGCTGCGCTTCCGGGGAAAGAGGCGGCGGTTTTGCCGGACGGGAAAACACAGAGCCCGGAGGAAGTCTTAAAAGACGGAAAGCCGGTAGAAACGGCTGTGCTGCCGGAGGGCGCGAAGGAAGAGGCGGCGAAGGCTGACACTGCGAAAGTGCAGGGAAATCTGCCTGCGCAGGATGCGGCGCAGGAAGCGGTGCTGAAGCAGGGAGAGGTTCCCAAAGACATTGCAGAGATGAAAGATGCAAAAGCCAATGTGTCGGATCCGAAAGCAGAAGCGGCGGCTTTGAATAAGGGCCCGGAAACCGAAAATACAACGGACCGGTCGCTGCGGACCTTTCTTTCGTCAGATGACCTTAAAAATCTGGAACAGCAGATCAAGGATCTCGATAAAGACGGGAAATTCCCGATGAAGGAGCTGAAGAACGCGAAGTCGGCGCAGGACTTTGCGAAGACGCTGAATGAGTTTTTGCAGAAGCAGCCGGAGCTCCCGGAGGAGCCGGTGAAGAAGCTCCTCTCCGGGAAAGAGTATCTTAAGATATTAAAAGAAGTGACCCGCGACCAGTGGAGCATCCGCCCCGAGCAGTTCTCGGAGGACAAGGTGAAGTCCTTCTACGAGAACCTCGACCGGCAGATGAAGCAGACGGAGAGTGTACTCCGCGAGATGGGGATGAAGGAGAGCGAACTCAGCAAGTCCGTGAGTGACCTTAGGAGCAACCTCGAGTTCATGAACGAGATCAACCAGACCTACACCTACCTTCAGATGCCGATCCGTTTCCAGAACCAGAATGCGAACGGGGATCTTTATGTTTACACGAATAAGAAGCATCTTGCGGACAAGGACGGGGAACTGACGGCCTTTTTGCATTTCGACATGGACAATCTCGGCTCGACGGATATCTCCGTGCGGATGAAGGACCGCGATGTGAGCACGAAATTCTATCTCGAGGACGACGCTTCGTATAACCTCATCCTGGAGCATGCGCCGGAGCTGCAGAGGAGGCTGGAACGGAAGGGGTATAGCTGTAAGATCGAGGCGGTCAACGAAGAGAAAGAGGTGAACTTCGTCGACGACTTTCTCAAGGCGGAAGCGCCCTCCGGCGGTGTTCTGCACCGGTATTCATTCGATATGAAGGCTTGAATTTTGGCTTCTCCGACGGATCCGTCTTGCAAGACGCATCATCGACCGCAGACCCGCTGTCTACGCTCCGCTCCGGTCCGCTGCAAGAGAACGTCCACTGGACGTTCGCAGCCGCTTGGGGACGCTTGCGTACGTTACTAAATTCGTGCTGCGCAAGCTTGCACTCATTAAGTAACGCGTAGCGTCCACAGTCTGCTTATCGATAATGCACTTGCAAGCCGGATCCTGATAGTGAAAAGTGGAAGGATCAATACATGCCACAGGACAAGAAACAACCAGATAAAACAGCGGTTGCGATCGCTTATATTCCGGGAGAAAGGGCGCCGAAGATCCTGGCAACGGGGACGGGGGCGGTCGCGGAGAAGATCATCGAGGTGGCGGAGGAGAATGATGTTCCGCAGTATCAGGACTCGGAGCTCGCGGCCACGCTCTCGAAGCTGGAGATCGGGGAGATGATCCCGCCGGAGCTCTATGAGGTTGTGGCGGAGATCCTTGTGTTTGTCAACGATATGGATAAGATGAGATCAAAGCTGGGAATGTGATGAACAAACGACGGACAGGTACGAAGTATGAGGATATCGCCTGCAGCTTTTTGAAGGAGCAGGGAATAGAGATCCTTGAGCGGAATTTCAGGAGCCGCTTCGGGGAGATCGATATTGTTGCGAAGGAGGGGGAAACCCTTCTTTTTATTGAGGTGAAATACAGGAGCGGGCGTGGCAGCGGCGCACCGGAGGAAGCGGTCACGCCGAGGAAGATGAAGACGATCCGTTTTGTATCGCTCCACTACCTGATGCTGCATGAATGCTCGGAGGACGTTCCCGTGCGATATGATGTGGTCGCGATCGAAGGCAGCGAGATCCGATACATTCGAAACGCATTCTAATGATTTGCATAAGTGAAACCCTTGACGTATAATAGGATAAATATTTGAATTTCAGGAAAAGGAGAGGGCCATGGGAAACTTTATCATTGCCGGGATCACACAGATTGAGACCATTATCAAGGTCGACAAGATACCGATCGCGTACCGCCCGTTTACGGGACGGCCGGATACGATCTACACTGCCGCGGGCGGGGATGCCTTTAACTGTTCGCTTGCGCTGAAGTGGCTGGGAGATGAGGTGGAATTCATGACTGTGGTGGGCGAGGGACAGAACCTCGGGATGTTCAACCCGCCGGGAAGGGAAGTGACGCTTCCGACGGAAAACGTACTGCCGATCATGAAGGAGACGCCCATGGAGGTGCTGCTGTTTGACAATACCAGAAAACAGCAGAAGTTTGAGGACTTAAAGGACATCCGCGAGGTGCAGTACGATATGGCGCGGGTGGAGCCGCTGATCAGGGACTGCGACATGGTCGTGATCTCGAACGCGAATTTCTGCCGCCCCTTTATCCCGCTTGCGAAGGACAACGGAAAGCAGCTTGCTGTCAAGATCCATAATTACAAGACGGAGAAGGAAGTGTATAACGAGGACTTTCTGAAGAACGCCGATATTCTTTATTTCAGCGACAACTCCGTGGAGATCGATCCGCAGGATTTCGTAAATGAAATGAAGGATCGTTACGACCCTGAGATCATCATCATGGGGATCGGAGAGCAGGGCGTGATCCAGTACGATAAGAAGAGGAACATCAACGCGAAGCATAAACCGGTCGGTACAAAGAAGGTAGAAAATACCGCCGGCGCAGGGAATGCGCTTTTTGCCTGCTTCCTGCATTATTATCTGAAGACCGGAGATCCGTCTCTGGCCATTCGTAAGGGACTGCTGTTTTCTGCAAACAAGATCGGTTACATTGGGACGTCGAATGGCTTCATGACAGAAGAGCAGCTGGAGACCTGGGAAAAGCTGATCTTTGATCCGGGGAATCACGCGCAATGGAGCAGCTGATCAAAAACGGCCTGCCCGTCCTTGCCTTTCCGGAGTTTTCCTTTCCCTTTCTGACCCATCTTTTCACGACCCGGCTGGGCGGGGTCAGCAAGGGAGAGTTTGAGTCTTTGAACTTAAGCTTTTCGAGGGGCGATGACGAGGCAGCCGTCAAAGAAAATTTTTGCCGGGTCGCAAAGGCAATGGGAACGACGACGGATCGTTTCGTGTTCACGGATCAGGTACACGGGACCGTCGTCGGCCATGTGACCGAAGAGGACGCCGGGAAGGGCCTTACAAGAGAACGGGACTATGCAGAGGTGGACGCACTGATCACCGATACGCCGGGATTGGTGCTGTCGGCTTTTTTTGCGGACTGCGTTCCCTTGTTTTTTGTGGATCCGGTACACAAGGCGATCGGCCTTGCCCATGCGGGCTGGAAAGGGACGCTCGGCAAGATCGGGATCGCGGTCGTGCAGGAAATGGAAGAGACGTTCCATACGGATCCGGAAGATCTCTATGTGGGGATCGGGCCTTCGATCTGCCAGAACTGTTACGAGGTCGGAGCAGATGTGGCGGACCTTTTTAAGATGGGCTTTGCCCGGGATGAACGGGCGATCCTTCGGAAAAAAGGAAACGGAAAATACCAGCTGGATCTCTGGTACGCGAACGAGATCCTGCTGACGGACGCGGGCGTGCCCTTTAACCAGATCTCTGTGGCGGCCATGTGCACGAGCTGTCATAATAAGCTCCTTTTTTCGCATCGGGCCACCGGCGGGAGAAGAGGGAACCTCGGCGCGTTCATGATGATCAAAGACGGGAGAAAATAATGAAACCGGTAGTAGCGGTGGTCGGGCGGCCGAACGTGGGAAAATCCACTCTATTCAATGCCCTGGCGGGGGAACGGATCTCCATTGTGGAGGACACGCCCGGGGTGACAAGAGACCGGATCTACGCGGAGGTCAACTGGCTGGATAAAAACTTCACACTGATCGATACCGGCGGGATCGAGCCGGAAAGCGACGACGTGATCCTTTCCCAGATGAGGGAACAGGCCGAGATCGCGATCGAGACTGCGGATGTGATCCTGTTTCTGACGGACGTGAGAACGGGTCTCGTGGATTCGGACCAGAAGGTCTGCGAGATGCTGAGGCGCTCGCAAAAGCCGGTGCTGCTTGTCGTGAACAAGGTGGACGATTTTGAAAAGTTCATGCCGTCGGTGTATGAATTCTATCAGCTCGGGATCGGTGATCCGATCCCCGTGTCCGGCGCGCTGAAGCTCGGGATCGGCGATATGCTCGATGAGGTGATCAAGTTCTTCCCCGAGCAGGGAGAGGGCAAAGAGGAAGATGACCGTCCGAAGATCGCCGTGATCGGCAAGCCGAATGTCGGGAAAAGCTCGCTCGTGAACCGGCTGACCGGGAAGAACCGGTCGATCGTTTCGGATATCGCCGGGACCACACGCGACGCGATCGATACGACGGTCGTGTATTCCGGAAGAGAGTATGTGTTTATCGACACTGCCGGGATCCGAAGGAAGAGTAAGATCAAGGAAAACCTGGAACGGTATTCCGTGATCCGCGCCGTGTCCGCGGTGGAACGGGCGGATGTGGTCGTGATCCTGATCGACGCCGTGGAGGGCGTGACCGAGCAGGACGCAAAGATCGCCGGGATCGCGCATGACAGAGGCAAGGGCATCATCCTTGCGGTCAACAAATGGGACGCCGTCGAAAAGAACGATCAGTCGGTCAAGGAGTACACGATCGAGATCCGGCGGGTCTTAAGCTTTTTATCCTATGCCGAGATCCTGTTTTTGTCGGCAAAGAGCGGGCAGCGCGTGAACAAGATCTTTGACATGGTGGACCTGGTTCTGGCGAACAACTCGATGCGTATCCAGACCGGCGTTTTGAATGAGATCATCGCCGAAGCCTGCGCGATGAAGCAGCCGCCGTCGGATAAGGGGAAACGCTTAAAGATCTATTACGCCACGCAGGCGTCCGTTAAACCACCGACCTTTGTGCTCTTTGTCAATGATAAAAAGCTCATGCATTTTTCATACCAGAGATATCTGGAAAACCAGCTCCGGGAAACCTTCGGGTTCCGCGGGACTTCGATGAAATTCATTATCCGGGAAAGGAAGGAAGAAAAGTGACGATCTGGATTCGGATCATTTCGTTGATCATCGGATATGCGTTTGGCAGCATTCCCACCGGTTACCTTTATGCAAAAGCAAACGGGATCGATATCCGCAAACACGGGAGCGGGAATATCGGCATGACGAACACGATGCGCACGCTCGGGGTCAAGGCCGGCGTGATCACACTGGCGGGGGATTTCGGGAAAGCCATTGTCGCGATCGCCATCTGCATGCTTCTGTTTTATAAACAGACGGGCGACTGGCTTCCGGTCGTAAAGCTCTATGCGGGCCTCGGTGCGGTCCTCGGTCATAATTTCTGCCCGTTCCTTAAGTTCCACGGCGGAAAAGCAATAGCGACTTCCGCAGCCGTCATGACGATGTTTGCTCCGTTTGAACTGCCGATCACGGTGGGGCTTTTCCTTCTGATCGTGATCATTACGCATGTCGTATCGATCGGCTCCATCGTGGGCGTATCGACCTTTGTGATACAGACCGTGATCTTCGGGCTCCTTGGCGTATTTGACCAGATGCCGCAGGAAGCGCTGATCGAATGTTACATCCTGACCGGGATCATTTCCGTCCTCGGCGTCATCCGCCACAAGGACAATATCAAGAGGCTGATCCGCGGGGAGGAGAAGAAGTTTACTCTCGGAAAGAAAGAAACCGCAGCGAAGGAGGAACAACATGAGTAAGATTGCCGTTATCGGAGCGGGGAGCTTCGGAGCCGCCATTTGCATCCACTTATGCAGCATCGGGCACCAGGTGTGTTTATGGAGCTTTTCACAGGAAGAATACGATTACATTAAAGAACACCGGGACATCGGAAATAAGCTTCCCGGCGTGAAGCTGCCGGAAGAACTGGAACTGACTACAGACCTTGCCGGGGCGGTTGGAGACGCGGATCTTACGGTCCTGGCCGTGCCGTCGATCTTTGTGCGTTCGATGGCAAAGCAGCTTGCCTTCTGCCTTCCGAAGGGAGCAACGATCGTTTCGGTGGCCAAGGGGCTGGAGGAAGCTACCTTAAGCCGCCTTTCCGAGGTAATAGAAGAGGAACTGCCGGAGCGGAAGATCTGCATTTTGTCCGGTCCGTCCCACGCCGAAGAGGTGGCCATTCACCTGCCGACCGTTCTTGTGGCAGGCGCAAAGGCGAAGGCGACAGCGGAAAAGGTGCAGAGCATATTCATGAGCGATACGCTGCGGGTCTATACCAGCCCGGACCTGATCGGGATGGAAACCGGGGCGGCGTTAAAGAACGTGATCGCGCTGGCGGCCGGCATGTCGGACGGACTCGGCTTCGGCGATAATACGAAAGCAGCTTTGATGACGAGAGGGATCGCGGAGATCACGCGCCTTTCCGTCGCGATGGGCGGGGAACCGGAAACCCTTGCCGGCCTTACCGGAACAGGAGACCTCGTGGTGACCTGCATGAGCCGCCATTCCAGAAACCGGAAATGCGGGTTCCTGATCGGCCAGGGGATGGATCCGAAGGAGGCCGTGAAGAGCGTCGGGATGGTCGTGGAAGGTGTGAACTGCGCCGGCGCCGCGAAAAAGCTGGCGGAAAAATATAATATCTCGATGCCGTTGACCGAAGAGGTCAATGCCGTTCTTTTTGACGGTGTGCCGGCGAAGGAAGCGGTGGGGCGGCTCATGACCCGCGAAAAAAGAGAGGAGAATACGAGTCTCAAATGGACGGAGTGAAATTAAGGATCAAGTACCATAATAAAGAGATTGAAAAGCTGACCTATATCGACGGAAAATCCGACTGGATCGATCTTCGCTGCGCGGAAGAGACCGTCTTTTCGACGGGGGATTTTAAGCTCGTCAATTTAGGGATTTCGATCGCGCTGCCGGAAGGGTATGAAGCGCTTGTCGTTCCGAGAAGCTCCACTTTTAAGACCTGGGGGCTTTTGCAGACCAATTCCTGCGGGGTTATTGACGAAACCTACTGCGGGGATGATGACGTGTGGAAATGGCCGGCCTTTGCTACGAGAGATACCGTTTTGCATGTCAATGACCGGATCTGTCAATTCAGGATCATCAAGCACCAGCCGGCCCTTATCTTCGAGGAAACCGGGAAGCTGGGCGGGGAGAGCCGCGGCGGCTTCGGATCGACGGGGACGAATTGAGGCAGAGTTAAACCCGATTTATCACATTGACGAAAAAGGGTTTCGTTTTTCGTCGATTGCGCTATGGAAAGATGGACGGAATTTTTGTATAGTGATACATGTACATTAAAGACTATTTTTTCAGGAGGTTGTAATGGCAGGTTTAGAGTTAAAGAAAGTTTGCAAAAGGTATCCCAATGGTTTTGAAGCTGTAAAGGACTTCAATCTGAAGGTGGAAGACAAGGAATTCATCATCTTCGTCGGCCCCTCCGGCTGCGGAAAGTCCACGACCCTTCGTATGATCGCCGGTCTGGAAGAGATCAGTGACGGCGAGCTTTCCATTGATGGCAAGGTTGTTAATGATGTGGAGCCCAAGGACAGAGATATCGCCATGGTGTTCCAGAACTACGCTCTGTATCCGCACATGACCGTGTATGATAACATGGCCTTTGGTCTGAAGCTTCGGAAAGTGCCGAAGGATGAGATCGATAAGAAAGTTCATGAAGCAGCAAAGATCCTGGATCTTGAAAAGCTCCTTGACCGGAAGCCGAAGGCTCTTTCCGGTGGTCAGAGACAGCGTGTGGCTATGGGACGTGCTATCGTGCGTAACCCCAAGGTCTTCCTGATGGACGAGCCTCTTTCCAATCTGGATGCTAAGCTTCGTGTGCAGATGCGTTCCGAAATCTCCGGCCTGCATCATCGCCTCGGCGCTACCATCATCTACGTTACACATGACCAGACAGAAGCTATGACACTGGGAACCCGTATCGTTGTTTTGAAGGACGGCGTGATCCAGCAGGTCGATTCTCCGATGACGCTTTACAATGAGCCGAACAACCTTTTCGTTGCCGGGTTCATTGGTTCTCCGCAGATGAACTTCGTGGACGCTACCGTTTCCGTCAGCGGAAACACCGCTTCCCTCAAGTTCGGCGAGTACTCCGTACAGCTTCCGGCTGAGAAGTCCAAGAAGATCATCGACGGTGGATATCAGGACAAGACCGTTATCCTCGGCATCCGTCCCGAGCACATCAGCGACAAGGGCGGCGGCTGCGATGTTAATGTCGAGATCACCGGATACGAGCTCCTCGGTGCTGAAGTTCTTCTTTACTTCTCACTGGCAGGCGCAAACATGACCGCTAAGGTCGAATCCGGAACGAAGGCACGTATGGGCGACAAGGTTACACTTTCCCTGAACCCCGACAGGATCCACGTATTCGACAAAGAAACCGAACTTACGATCACAAACTGATCATAAACCCACCCCAAACCCCCGCGGCGCAAGCTGCGGGGGTTGTTCAGTTTTCGGGGGACTATTCACGTTCATGTCACGACCTTAACATATAAATGTCATAGTTTTGTCAATATTGCTATGATATAATAGAAACAGCGCGGCAAAGCGGCGATGAAACGATCGTTTTGGGAGAAAGAGTGGAAAACAGAGAATGAGACCGCAGGAAAGACGAAAAAAAAGATCGCTCCGCAAAAAGGCATTCTGGTCCATCCTGGCCGTATCGCTTATCCTCGTTGTGCTCGGGAGCGCCTCGGGGCTGCTTTTGCATGTGTATTCCTCTCTCAACGCATATAATATCGCTTCAGATGATCTGATCGATTATATGATGGCGCTTGAAGATGGGGAATACATTGACAGGCTGTTTGCGGAAACAAAAGAAATCTATGAGAACCGTCCCGAGGATCTTCGTTCGCTGGATTCGATCGCTACAGAAGAATATGAGGCTCTGTTTTCGCATCTCGTCGATGAGGATTATCTGGAAGCAAAAGAGATCCTTACCAAATGCCTTGAGGAGACCGGGCAGGAGAATCTCTGGCTCTTTTTTTACGAGCCGTCCACGAGCGCTTATGTTTATGTCATTGACGCGGAAGCGGACGAATATATATATCCGCCGGGGTTCTGGCTCCCGCAGAGCGATCAGGATAAAATAGAAGCCATCTGTGATTCGGACTGGAAGCTGGAGATCATAGAGGCGGATGAGTGGGGATTTATCGGCGCGAATTACAATCGGATCTATTCAGCGAATGGAGAACAGATCGGATATGTGGAAATGGATCTGGATCTAACGGTTTTTTTCGGAAAGGTCGGTGACTTCTTAAAGCTTTTGCTCCCGGTGATCATTTTACTCGCGATCCTGCTCGCCTGGCTTACTTCAAGGAGCTTAAATAAGTCTATTATCAGGCATATTACCGAGCTTGCCGGCGCGGCAAAAGAATACACCGCAAGAGATAAGACAAAGATCAGCACGGATACTCCTTCGGTCTTTGAAGAGCTGTCCCTGTATACGGCGGATGAGATCGAGGAGCTTTGGACCAACATGACCGGTATGGAGACGGACGTCAAAACGTCCATCTTACGGATCCGCCAGATGACGGCGGAGAAGGAGAGGATCGGCGCGGAGCTTTCCATCGCGACGAAGATCCAGGCGGATCTGCTGCCGAAGAACTTCCCCCTGTTTCCGGACCGGACGGATTTTGATGTGTTTGCTTCCATGACGCCGGCAAAAGAGGTGGCGGGAGATTTCTACGATATATTTATGATCGACGAAGACCATCTGTGCCTCGTGATCGCGGATGTGTCCGGGAAGGGGATCCCGGCGGCGCTGTTTATGATGGTCTCCAAATCGGTGTTGGAAAACCGCGCGCTGATGGGCGGAACTCCGGCGGAGATCTTAACGGATGTGAATGCGCAGCTTTCCAAACGAAACGACCAGAAAATGTTTGTGACCGTATGGCTCGCGATCGTGACGCTCTCCACCGGGCATGTGACCGAAGCCAATGCCGGACATGAAAATCCGCTGATCTGCAAAAATAAAGAAGCTTATGAACCATTGGTCACACGCCACGGAATGGTGCTGGGCGCCCTTGCCAAGGCGAAATACAAAGACTATGAATATGATCTTTCCCCGGGGGATAAGATCTTTGTCTATACCGACGGATTGCCGGAAGCCACGAATACAGCGAAACAGCGTTTTGCCATGAAACGGCTGGAGGAAAGTGCAAACCGCCATAAGGAAGACGGCCCGGAGGAATTCTTAAAACACGTCCGGGAGGATGTGGATGCTTTCGTCGGCGAGGCGGAGCAGTTTGATGACCTGACCATGCTGTGCTTTAACTACCGGCCAAAAGGATGATACAGCTAATAGAGAGGAGATAAGGCCATGCGTATACCGGTGGTGATCCAGATGCAGCCCGGAGAAAACGGCGCTGCGGCGCTTTGCATGATGCTGGGGTATTATAAAAAATATCTCCCGCTTTCCGAAGTGCGCGAAAAAACCATTGTTTCCAGAAACGGCGCCAGCCCGGAACAGATTGTAAATGCGGCAGAAAAGTTTGGTCTTACCGGAGGGATCCGGAAGGTATCCTTTGAAGCCTTAAGAGAGGAGAAGCTGCCGATCCTGGTGCAGTGGAAAAATAAGTATTACTGCGTCATCAAAAAGATCACAAATAAGTTTACCACCGTTATCGACCCTTCAAAGGGAGAGGTGACAATGACAACGGAGAAGTTCAGCTCCCTTTTCACGGGAACGGTGATCGATCTTGCGCCGACGGAAGGCTTTCGTCCCGGTGGAAAACCCGTTTCAGTATGGGCGTTGATGAGGAAGAGGCTGATCAACAGCAAGAGCGCGATCGTGGTCATTGTCTTACTGAGCCTGGTGGCAAGCGTCTTCGGCGTGCTTTCCCTGAACCCGTCGAAGAACTTTGTGGATGAAGTGATCAAGGGGAGGCAGGGACAGCTGTATCTTCCCCTGCTTTTCATGATGACGCTGTTTTTGATCGTGCAGACGGTGATGTCGGCGGTCAAGACGCAGATGGTGGCAAAGGCCAGCCGGAAAGCCGCGGCGATGTCCGGGGCCGCTCTGTTCAAGAAACTGCTCTCTCTTCCCATGCGCTATTTTGAAAACCACAGCGCCGGAGATCTGATGCAGCGGATCGAACAAAACATCATGATCAATCGGACCCTTTTGAACTCCGTGATCCCAAGGCTCGTGGACGCGGGAATGACGCTGCTTTATATCGGACTGCTTTTTTACTATGACAGCCGGATCGCATTGATCTGTCTGATCGTTGAGATCCTGTATCTTCTGATCTCCGGATATCGCCAGGCGAAGATCGCCATTGTCAGCCGGAGCGTCATGACAAACTCCGGAAGCCTCGACGCCTCCCTCTTAAACGGTCTCGGCACCATAGAGACCATCAAGAGCAGCGGAACAGAGCAGAGTTTCTATGAGCTTTGGACGGATTCGCAGGGGCAGTATGGGGAGAGCTTCCGGCGTTC
>JAEEGH010015689.1_pt1 | contig 16415 bp, 6 predicted proteins | sample 9134181 | NCBI WGS metagenome assembly JAEEGH01 (sample SAMN16246544, study PRJNA631951) | gut metagenome | biome: gut microbiome; feature: rumen; material: DP-attached | host: Bos | place: Iran: Karaj | collected 2018-10
AAGGGCATCACCTACGCCAAGACGCTAATTACGGGCGCGAGCGAACTGCAGAGTCTGGCCGACGGTCGCATGGAAATCGACCTGCCCCAGCCCGAAATGAAGGCGAACTACTACGAGGACGTGTGCGTGCTGGCCTATCCCGTGGGGCTGAAGCGGGCAGTGACGTTGGCCGATGTGAAAGACCTCACGCCCTATCTTGACGCCAAGCGCGGAGTGCTGACCGTGCCAGCCGAATTGCAGTTCTCCATCCTGAGCAGCGAGGTGAAACGGTTCGAGGTGCTGCGTTTCGGCTACACCACGACGGGACAGAAGACCCATCCGGCCTCGCCCGAAGGCGCCGGTTTCGAGTGCGACAAGATGGACACCACCGCCCTCAACCTGCATTTCGCCAACTACAACCGCGACGTGATGAAGGCCGCCGGACGGCATTGCGGCAAGACGTTCTCCTACTTCCTTGTGGACAGTTGGGAGTGTCGCCTGCAGACGTGGACGAAACACCTGCCCGAAGAGTTTGCAAGACGGCGCGGTTATTCGATGCTGCCCTACCTGCCTGTGCTTGCGGGCGATGCCATCTTCGACGCGACAACGTGCGATGCCTTCATCCACGACTACCGGCTCACCCTCGGCGAACTCATCGAGGAATACTTCTTCAAGCACTTGGCCGACCTGTGCCACGCCAACGGCATGTTGCTCTACAGCGAGGGCATCTACGGCGGCAAGGACGACATTCCGGGCTGCGACATCATGGCGACCTACAAGTACTGCGACGTGCCGATGACCGAGTTCTGGGCGCGTCTGCAGGCCATGCAGAATCCTATCACATCGAAGGTCACCGCGCCGTTCAACCACATCCTGCCACAGCACGCCGCACTGCTCTACGACAAACCCATTCTGGCCAGCGAAGCCTACACCGGCGCCGCCATCTACAGCGAGTCGCCGTGGGATTTGGTGCCATACGCCAACCAGGCCTACTCGGAGGGCGTGAGCAAGATGATGCTCCATTCCTACGTGCACCAGATGCAGGATCGCGGCCCTGGTTTCACGCTCGGCATCTATGGCCAAGCCTTCAACCGCCTCAACCCGTGGTTCAACGAGTCGCTGGCCTATTGGACATGGCAACAGCGCATCCAGGAACAGATGCAGGGCGCACAGCGTTGTGCCGATGCGCTCATCTACATCGGCGATTGCCGGCCGGCCAACGAGTGCAAGGCCGACGAACTTGCCCGCCTCGTGCCCGAAGGCCAGAAATATCAGTACATCAACGCCGAGGCATTGGCCGAAACACAAGTCCGCGACGGACGGCTGACCATCAATCGGCCGCACCTGAAAGGCATTGATTATCAATACATCATCGTGCGGCAATCGGCCATCGACCTTTCGACTATGCGCCGACTGCACGCGCTGCACAAGGCCGGAGCCAAGGTGTGCGGCGTGAAACCCGTCGCCTCGCTCGGACTGCTGAACCACGCGGAGGAATCGACCGAAGTGCTGCGGTTGGCCAATGAAATCTGGGGCGACAAGGATTTTCTGCCCGCACCCGAGGTCAAGCGCGAGGTCGTTTTTGCCGACAAGGCCGACGACAGCCGCATCAACTACCTGCACCGCAAGAGGGACGGAAAGGATGCCTATTTCCTGGCCAACATGCAGGATGACAAGGAGTTGGTGACCGACGTGACATTCACGCGCGAAAGTAGCCGCAGCGCCGTCCTGCTCGACCCGATGGATGGCCGACGCTACGCGATGACGCCCCGCGACGGTGCCTATCGCATCAAGCTACGTCCACGGCAGGCGGTCATCGTCCTCTTCGGCGAGGGTGTGGCCAATGCCTCTTACGACCGCGAAGTGCTCGCGCCCGCCATCGTCGAGACGCTCCACATCACGAAGGCCGACGGACGGCTGTCGTTCCTATCGGACAAAGACATCAAACCACAGAAAGTCAGCGAACTACGCGGCATCACCGAGTCGAAGAACCCCGACATCAAATACTATTGCGGCGTGCTCGAATACGACCTGACGCTCGCTCTGCCGGAGAAGTACATCGGCCAACGCCTCAAACTGAACTTGCCGGCTTTGGGTGCGACGGCTCACGTCTGGGTGGGCGACACCGATCTGGGCACGGTCTGGGACCCGACCTACGCGCTCGATATCACCGACGCCGTGGCTGCCTGTGCCAACCAAGGCAAGAAAGGTCAATGCACGTTCCCCGTCAAGCTGCGGCTCACCAACCCGTGGCGCAACCGTCTGGTGGGTGACCTCAACCAAGACCGTGGCGACAAGGCGGCCCTGTGTACCTCGCCCGGCATCGAGAAGTACGGCGACATCCCGTTCGTGCGCCGCGACCAAGTGCTCATTCCAGCCGGACTCAGTCAAGGCATCAACCTGATTGTCATGGAGAAATGATAACTACCTTAAAAAGAACAATTTATGCTTAACTACATTTGGCTATTCTTTTTCGTTGTGGCCTTCATCATGGCCATTGTCGGCTCGCTGACGGGCGATGTCGAAGTGTGGAGCCGACTGATGAACACCACGTTCGAAGCATCGAAGCGCGCCTTTGAGATCTGCCTCGGACTGGTCGGCGTGCTCAGTTTCTGGCTCGGACTGATGAAAATCGGCGAACAGGGCGGCGTGATTGCCAAGTTCTCGCGGCTCATCAACCCACTCTTCTCGCGCATCTTCCCCGGCATTCCGGCAGGCCATCCCGCCCAGGGCAGCATCCTGATGAACGTGTCGGCCAATATGCTCGGACTCGACAACGCTGCCACGCCGATGGGCTTGAAGGCGATGAAGGAGCTGCAGGAACTGAACACGAAGAAGGACACGGCGAGCGACGCGATGATCATGTTCCTCGTCCTGAACACGTCGGGTCTGACCATCATCCCGATCTCCATCATGATGTACCGTGCGCAATACGGTGCGGCCAATCCATCGGACATATTCCTGCCCCTGCTGTTGGCCACGGCCTGCTCGTCGCTTGGCGGCCTGCTGCTGTGTTGCCTGCGTCAGCGCATACGGTTCGACAAGGTGCTGCTGGGCTTCATCGGCGGTGCGGTGGCCTTCATCGGCGGACTGTCATATTTCTTTGCGACGCTCGACGAGGAGAGTCTGAAGCTCTATTCGACGCTGGTAAGCAACATCCTGCTGTTCGGCTGCATCCTGCTCTTCCTGCTGGTGGGCGTGTGGAAGAAAGTGCCGCTGTTCAGCACCTTCGTCGATGGTGCAAAAGAGGGATTCCAGACCGTCGTGACCATCATCCCGTATCAGATTGCGATGTTCGTGGGCATCAGCCTGTTCCGCGAGTGCGGCGCGCTGACCTACATCACCGACGGCCTCGGCTGGTGCTTCTCGGCCATTGGCATGAACACCGATTTTGTGGCCGGACTGCCTTGCGCCATCCTCAAGCCGCTCAACGGTGCCGGAGCACGTGCCATGATGCTCGATGTGTTCGAACACTACGGCGTCGATAGTTTCCAAGGTCACGTAGCGTCCATCATCCAAGGCTCGACCGACACGACGATGTACGTCCTCGCTGTCTATTTCGGCTCGGTGGGCATCAAACGGTTCCGCTACGCGGCCGGCTACGGTCTTGCGGCCGACCTCATCGGCATCATCGCGGCCATCACGATGGGATATATATTCTTTTACTAAAAAGAGCGACCCCCTCCCGACCTCCCCGAGGGGAGGAGAGAGTCCCCGTCAATCGTTTTTTTCTATTTTTGGCCAATGAATATCAAAAAAATAATAAGTTAAACAATAACAAATTTTCCCCATCTTGTCTGCATTGGCAGAAGTCTTCCCTCGGGGAGATTTAGTTGGGTAACTAATCATCCATTCGGTTTATCCCCTCGGCCGAATGGGCAAACCCCTCCCCTCGGGGAGGATGGGTGGGGGTCATACTACTATGAAACAGTGTTATTATTTTCTGGCTGCCATGGCAGCCGTGACATTGGGCAGCTGCTCCAATGAAGAAATCGGCGGGAGAAACATCCTGCCGGACGAGAACGGGCGCATGCCCATCGCAATCACCACCTACCTGCCGCAGACGACACGCGGCTACAACGCACAGGAGGCCACCATCAGCTCCCTGTCCAATAGCGGCGGCGGCTTCACGATCAATGCCGTGAACACAAAGGACAATTCATCCGTCATCGACAACTGGACATACACGGCAAGCAGCGACGGCACCTGTACTCCCGCCAACGCCAGTCTGATGGCCTATTGGCCGAACGATGATAGCAACGTCAACTTCTTCGCCTACTATCCGTCAAACGGAAACATGCCACAAATTACCCGTGAACTTGATACTGAAGCCAAAAATTTGACCATCTGGACCGATGGCACGGTCGACATCATGGCAGCCTACACACAGGCCAAGCAGAGCGATGGCGGCAATGTCTTGCTTGCGTTCAAGCACCTGACGGCCAAGACCATCATCAACGTCAAATGCGACAAAACGGGTCAACCCAGTAACATATATTACGAACTGGATTCCGTCATCATCAACGCACCTGCCACAGCCTACTATTTTTTTGCCAAAGACAGTATGGGAGTCAATGAATCGTCGGCCATCGACTACCATTATTTCAGCGTAACGGACGGCTCGACCATCTCGCTTGAGGAAGAAGCCACAAACATAGGCACAGCGATGCTTGCCGCCTCATCGGGCAGAGGAAACACCTGCACGCTCACCGTGGGCTACACGACCTACTGCGAAGGAAGACAACGCAACTACGTCCGCACGGCCAATGTCACCCTCGTGGCAGGCCACGAGAACGCCATCAACGTCAGCGTGCAGGGCGACATGCCGCTCACGATCAACGCCGTCGTGGAAAATATGGAGCCTATCGTCGATGGCCACGTCTATGTCGATTTGGGTCTGCCAAGCGGCCTGCTGTGGGCAACGATGAATGTCGGAGCCAGCAAGCCCGAAGAATACGGAGATTATTTTGCGTGGGGAGAGACGGAACCATACTATTCCGTCGTTGGCAATGACACGATTTGGAAGGAAGGCGGTTATGTCTGGGACAATTACAAGTATTGCAGTTCTGACGAATACATGACCAAATACGTTCATGATGACCGGTACGGTACAGTTGATAACAAGAGGACGCTTGAATCTGATGACGATGCAGCAACCGTCAACTGGGGCGGAAGCTGGAGAATGCCGACCAATGATGAGTTGGAGGAGCTCCTGAATGCAGCTTATTGCACCCAAGAGGCGACAACCGTAAATGGCGTTTCTGGTCGTAAGTTCACAAGTGTATCAAATGGTAATAGCATTTTCTTCCCATTCGCAGGAAGCATTGAGGGAATCTATTTACGTTCGTTGGGAACATCTGGATATTCTTGGACAAGTTCTTTGGCTTCAGCCGATACTAAAGAGGCCAATTTTTTCTCTTTTTGGAATGCTTCTGCCAATAATTACAGTATTTCTTCGCGTTACATCGGAATGCCCGTCCGTGCTGTCCATCCGGCGGAATAGTTCCATTGGCCATAAAAACGGATAAAATAGGTAGAGACGCCACAATGTGACGTCTCTACGTTTTTTCGCGGGGAACAGTTTAGAAAAATCAACTCTCGCCGCGCGCCTGGCGGGGCGTGATGCCGAACTCGTCGCGGAAGCACTTGGCAAGGTATTGCGGTGAGGTGAATCCGACCTCGTAGGCAATCTCGGTGACCGACTTCGTGGTCGTGCGCAGCAGTTCGGAGGCGCGGCGCAGGCGGTACTGCCGGATGTATTCGGAGGGCGTGACGCTCGACTCGGCCTGAAAGCGGCGGTACATGTTCATGCGGCTCATCGAGAGGTCGCGGCTCAGTTCGTCCACGCCGTAATCGACATTGGCCAGATTGCGGCTCACGAGGGCCTCCACACGCTCCATGAAATGCGGGTCCTGGCGGGCAGGAGCATCGGCCATCATCGTCATCATCCTGTTTTTGGCCAATGGGAACCGGCACGCCCACAAGCCGTAGAGAATCAGGGCGCCGATGGCGATGGCAAGGCTCCACGGACGCAGAGGCCAGGGGCGCGAGATGGTGAGGACTATCTGCTCGCGGCTCCAGAGGCCGTATTCGTCGGTCGCGCGCACGTAGAGCGGTGTCTCCCCGTGGCCGATGTCCGTCAGTCCGATGACGTTCTGGCCCGCCGGCAGTTCCGTCCATGCGTCCGACGGGTGGAAGCGGTAGGCAAAGCGGACATCGGCGGCGTGGGCGTGGTTCATGGTCGAGAGGTGGACGGTGTGCAGCGTGTCGTAGCGGGTGACAAGACAGGGGCCGAGGTCGCGCGGCGAGTCCAGTTCGCGGCAGGAGCCGATGATGCAGAATGCGCCGATGCCGCCCAGGCAGATACTGTCGCCGGCTCGGGTGATGTCGGTGAACGAGTCCATGGCGATGTTGCGGTCCGAGGGACGCAAGGTGCGCGTGGCGCCTGTGCGCGGACTGAACTCGGTGAGGGAGAGCTGGTTGAGGGTCCAGATGTGGCCGATGGCGTCGGTCACGGTCTGGGCGGCCTGGGCGTCGGTGGAGTAGGAGAGAATGCCATCGGCCCCGAACCCGACCTGGTGGACGACGGCCTCGGCATCGGCCAACTTCTGGAGCGAACTGTCGCGGTAGTTGTAGAGGAAGACCTCGCGCTCCGTCCCGATGAGCAGGCGGCCGTCGCCCTCGTCGCTGAGGTCCGAGATGTAGTGCGGGAGAAGGGCATCGGCCACCTCCTCCCAATGGATGGTCATCCCGTCGTGCCAGGCGTGGACGAGGCGTTTGCCGTTGCAGGTCCAGACGCCGGCCATCGTGCGGCAGCGGGCGAGGGGTCGCTGGGTGGAGAGGGGCGTGGGGCGGGCGTCATTGGCCATAAAGGCAAGCTGGCCCGTTGTGGCGTCGTAGAGCGAGAGGCGCGTGCGGTTCTGGTAGATCCAGTAGTAGCTGCCCTCGCTGGCAATCTTTTCGGCCATGAGGCGGTAGCCGACCTGCTGGGTCATGGCAGGGACGGCGTCGCGGCGGATGCGGCCGCTGGCGTGGCTGCCCGTGATGATGAAGGTGTGCGGCGAACGGCCTGGTACCCAGATATTTCCGCGCCGGTCGGCGATGAGCTTGTTGATGAGTTTTTTGCCCGATGGAATGACATTGGCCAATGAGAACGTCGAGAGACACGGCTCGCCCTCGCGGATTGTGTCGCTCATGCGGTAGGCATAGACATCGTCCATCGTGGCGACCCACATGAGGCGGCTCTCGTGGTCGAGCCAGAGGTTATAGACCTCGCTGCCAAACTTGTGGCGGTCAACGGATTGCAGTGTGGCGGGTTCGACCTGCATCGCGGGATAGCGCACGATGCCGCCGCCCCACGTGCCGACCCAGTAGCAGTGGCGCACTGTGTCTTCGGCAATGTAGCTTGCGGCCGATGGATAGTCCCACGGCTGGTGGGTGAGCGAGTCGGTCGCCAGGTCGATGGTAATCAGGCCGCCGCGCAGGACGGTGACCCACAGCGTGCCCCGGGAATCGACGGTCATCTCGCGCGGCTCCTGGCGTTTGTTGGGGCCAATGGAGAGCGTCTTCACGAGGGTGCCATCGGCCGAAAACTTCAGGATGTTCTGCCTGAGGCCGACCCAGACGGCGCCATCGGGCGTGACGGCGATGCAGTTCACCTTGCGGTCGCCGATCTGTTCGTTTTCAATGCGTTGGCATTGGCCGATGTCCCGGCGCAGCGTGTAGAGTCCCGCGCGGGTGCCGAACCAGATGCGGTGCAGGCTGTCCTCGGCCATGCAGGTCACGTCGTCGCTCTTCATCACGCCGCGTCCGGCCGTCTCGCTGTTGCAGGCCGTGACGCTGTAGCTGTCGTCGCAGCAGAGACCGCCGCCCGCCGTGCCGTACCAGATGAATCCGGCCGCGTCCTGCATGACGACATCGACATCGGCCACGGGCAGCTGGGCCTGGGTGGGCAGCGGGTGATAGCCGAGGCATTGGCCAAGAACCGCACTGCATGACAGGAGCCACGCGGAGAGGAGAAAAAGGGCGGATTTTAGATTTTGATACATAAAAATGCGAGAAACGGTCGTTTTCGGCCACAAATGTAACATTTTTTCGGCAAAAATGTGCCGTTTGGTACGATTTTGTACGTCTTTGTTACTATTTTTAACCGCGAAGAATGTCAAAATCGATACCTTTGCAGCAAAAATTACGACACTTAACTGTTACATCATGAAAAAAATCCTTCTTGCACTTTTGACTTTGGTTTTGGCCAATGGCACAGCCTCCGCCCAGCGCCTCCAGCAGCCGTTGGGTCGTGGCGTGGTGGCTGTCTATCGTTCGGGCGGTCGTAGCGTGACATCGGCCGGCGGGACGAACAGTTCGCTGATTTCGTGGCGCAAATTGGCCCAGGAACCTGAAGGGACGACCTACAACGTCTATCGGCGCGCGGCCGGAAGCTCGGCCTGGACGCTGATGAACAGCCAGCCGCTCGCGGTGACGAACTATGCGCCATCGGCCCTTGCGGACAATACGGAATATGCCGTCACGGCCATCGTCAACGGCGTCGAGGGCGAGAAGAGTGAGCCGTTCCTCTATCGGACGCAGGCGTGGCCGAACGTGTGGTTCGACTTCGATTTCGACGATAAGGTCATTGGCCGAAACGATTATCGCACGAAGTTCGTGTGGCCCATGGACCTGGACGGCAACGGCGAGGTGGATGCTGTGGTCGTGGACCGTCTCTTTGCGGGTGCGGCCAATAGCGATGACGCTGAAAACCAGTCGGACAATACATCGGCCACAAGCCACAAGATTCAGGCCTACAGGCTCGACGGAACGCTGCTCTGGACGGTCGATATGGGCCCGAACGTGAACATCTGCGCCGGCCAGAACGACATGGTCCTGGCCTATGACATCAACTGTGACGGCCGATGCGAGGTCATCATCCGTTCGTCGGACGGCACGCGGTTCTGGGACAAGGCCCATGAGACTTGGGGCGCGTATGTGGGCGGAAGTGCATCGGCCGACACCGACAATGACGGCATCATCGACTACCGCACGCAGACGCGGCGCAATCCGCCGTTCTACATCTCGGTCATCGACGGAGCGACGGGAGCGGAATTGGCCACAAACGAACTGATATACAGCCAACTGAGCGAAGGCACAGGCGGTGACAACTACAGCCGTGATAACCGCGCGGACTACATGAGTTTCGAATATGGCGCGATGGTGGGCCACTACGGCATCGCCTATCTCGACGGCGTGCATCCCTCGCTCATCATGGAGTGTGAGGACCGCGACAACACCAAGCTGCACCACGGCTACATCCTGACGTGGGATTTTGATTGGGCCAATGGCGTTGCGTCCAACTGGCATCACAGCCATACGTGGGTGCGTAATCCTATCCGTCCGGGCTGTGCCGAGTTCCACCAGATACGCATCTTGGACAGCGACGGCGACGGCTGCGACGAGATGTGGGCGGGCGGCTACGGCGTGAATCCGGCCCAGAACCGCTACACCTCGACCGGCCTGGCCCACGGCGACCGTTTCATCATCAGCGACATCGACCCCGACCGTCCGGGCCTGGAGGGATATGCCATCCAGCAGTCGGCCTTGTTGGGCCAATGCCTTTATGACGCGGCCACCGGTGAGCGCATCAAGGAGTGGTATCTGCCATCCATCTACGACGTGGCACGCGGCTCGTGCATGGATGTCGATCCGAATCACAAGGGCTACGAAATCTACAGTTTTACAGACGATTACATCTACAACAGCAAGGGCGACGCGACGGGCGAGACCCGTTCGCAGTGGGGCATCACGACCTGTTTCGAGGGCCTGTGGTGGAACGGCGACCTTCTGCGTGAGGAACTCTCTTCGCCGGGCGGCAGCAACTACGGCACGAACCTGATGGTCACGACCGTGCGCGGCAAGAGCCGTCTCGTCGAGTTCTCGCAGGAGTCCAGCTGGGCGACCCACGGCGGCACGGGCACGCGTCCGGCCTTCATGGGCGACATTACGGGCGACTGGCGCGAGGAGGTTATCCTGGCCAAGCAGAATGACTCGCAGAGCACGGGACTTGTGGGCTACACCTCCAATCTCGCCACTTCGCGCAGCATCTACTGTCTCCAGCAGGACCCACACTATCGCGGCGACTGCACCACACGCGGCTACTACCAGCATCCCAATACGGGCTTCTATCTGGGCGACCAGATGCCGCTGCCTCCGTTGCCGCCCACACTGACGGCCGAGGCGCGCTACCGTTCCGGCGCGTGGGGCATTGGCCAAGAGAGTTTCACCAGCTTCGACCAGACGCAGGCATTGGCCTACAGCGACGGGCAGAGTGTCATCTTCGACATTACGGGCGACAACTCGTCGGCCATCCAAATTACGGGCGAGGTCAAGCCATCGGCCACCTACATGATGAACCCCAAGGGGCATGATTTTGTGGCCAATGGAACTATCGCGGGCTCGGGCGAAATCATCAAGTCGCAGCCGGGCAACTTCACCTTGAACGGTGCGATTGCGACATCGGCCAAGACCATCGTCAGCGAGGGAACGTTGACCTTGAACGGAACATTGGCCAATGCCCTTGAACTGCGCGCCCGCGGCACCCTGGCCGGCAACGCAGTCCTGAACGGCGCGGTCACCTTCGAGGGCGGACTGAACTACGAGGGCTGCCGACTCGCTCCGGGCGCGGCCGATGCGCCTTTCGGTACCATCACGACGGGCGGCGACCTGACCCTCACGGGCGGCGTCTATGTCGAACTCGACCTCCAGACCGAGGGCGAGGTGCGTAACGACCGTATCGTGGTCAACGGCGACTTGACATTGGCCAACACCAACACGCTCACCATCGTTCCGGCCGAGGCCACTCCGCGCGAGGGCGAATATGTACTGCTCTCATGTTCTGGGACTTTAACGGCCAATGCCGCTGACATCAAGGTGCGCGGTCTGGTGGGTCTGAACTACGTCATCGAGGTGCGCGAACGGGACATCGTGCTCGTCATCCGCGCCACCCGCGAGGCCGCCATCGACGTCACCTGGAGCGGTGCGCAGTCGGCCGACTGGGATTACCAGAGCGACAACTTCACCGTGGCAGGCACTGCAACCTCGTTCGTCGCAGGCGATGCGGTCATCTTCCCCGAAGAGTCCACGCAACGCACTGTCAATCTGAGTGATAAGATGGTGGCCAATGGCATCCGTCTGACCCACACGAGCGGCACCTACACCTTCACGGGCGAGGGCGGCATCGGCGGTTCGGGCGACCTGGTGATGGAGGGCACGGGCAGCCTCGTGCTCAATGCGACACGCAGCGACTATACCGGCAATACCATCCTGAACGGCGGAACGACATCGGTCAAGAACCTTGAAAACCGCGGCACGGAGAGCTGTCTCGGCGCCGGAACGACGGTCCAGATGGGCCGCGCGACGCTCATCGTCAACAACACGAACGCTGCGACCGACCGCAGTTTCGTCCTCACCGATACGGCCACGCTCAACATCCCGAGCGGTTCGACCTCGCTCAAGTCGGCCCTCACGGGTACGGGTGTCCTCGTCAAGCGGGGCGCCGGCCAGCTGAACCTCAACTATGGCGGCACGAACGGCTACAGCGGCACGATACTCGCGGCCGGTACGCTCTCTCAGGGCGCATGGAATGCCACCTTGGGCCGTGCAGGCTCGACCATCGACGTGACGGGCAACGCCGCGCTCACCATCTTCAACAACAACTCGACGAGCGCCGTGCCGGTCATCACCAATGTCATCATCGTGCGCGAGGGCAAGACGCTGACGGTCAACGGCGGCCAGCGCTGCAAGGTGCAGGGCAAACTGACGGGCGCAGGCACATTGGCCATCAACTTCCCCTACGTGCGCGGCGACTTCGAGAGCGACTGCTCGGCCTTCACGGGCGTATTGAGCGTGACGAGCGGCCAGTTCCGCGTGACGACGGCCTTGGATTTGGCCAATGGTACGTTGCAGCCGGGTGCAGGGGTCTATGTGGCCAATGTCACGAGCCAGAGCGGCAGTGAGACGAGCCGTACGGCACGCATCGGCGCGCTGCGTTCATCGGCCACCGACTGCTCGTTCGGCACGGGCATCTGGAACATTGGCTATCTGGGCACGGACGAGACCTTTGCCGGCACGTTCGGCTCATCGGCCTCGGTCAACAAATACGGCGACGGCACGCTGACGCTGACTGGTGCATCGGCCAGCCCCATCAATATCTATGCGGGCGAAATCCTGGCGCAGAATACATCGGCCCCTATCACGACGGGCACCATCACGGTGCGCAGCGGCGGCCAGCTCGGCGGTGACGGCCAGGTGCAGAATGTCACGGTGCAGGCGGGCGGCACGCTCGGCGCGGGAAAGGCATCGGCCACAACCATCTCCAAACTGACGGTCAAGGGCAACCTCACGGTCAGCGCGGGCGGCAACGTGCGCTTCCGCACCAGGTCATCGGCCACCAAGTCGGTCTGCGATTCCTACACCGTGAGCGGTGCTGTGCGGCTGACGAGCCCTGTCTTCCACTTCTCGGCCCTGAACCAGAACAACGAGTTGGTCGATAACGCCGAACTGAAGCTCTTTACAGGCGCGACCAGCATCACCGTGACGGGCGACATCACCTTCGAGCCGGCTGTGCCCAAGGAGGGCTGGCTGTGGGACGCCACGACGCTCGCCGAGGACGGCATCGTGCGCCTCGTGCCCGACCTGACCGGCATCAAGCAAGTGACAACAATTGGCCAGAATAGAAAAAATACGGTTTATGATTTGTCGGGCCGTCGGGTTCAGAAAATCACCCGCACGGGCATCTACATCATCAACGGGGAAAGGGTTTTTGTGGAAAAGTAACCTTTCTCTCCCCCCAGACATCAGATAATAGCAAAGGTTTTTAATCAAGTGAGATTCATCACTGCGAAAACAGAAGACAGCAGCCATACGTGAGTACCGCTGCTGTCAATTTTTTTTGAGGCCTCGCTTGTAATTTGTAATTCGTAATTTGTAAATTTTGTCCCACCTGGGACATTTTGTCCGTTTTTATGGCCAATGTCCCATTTGGCACGGAGTTTGTAGTACGTAGAGGCGAACGTTCAAAGCGACGAACCTTCCCGCAGAACGGCGGGAGGCGGCGAACTTCAAAGACGTCCAGATAATTGTTTAACCATTTAATTAAAAGGAGGTACAACTATGTTACCAATGATTTCAAGATTCAATGATCAGAACTGGTTTCCGTCGTTGTTCAATGACTTCTTCGACGACGATTACTGGATGACAGCCAACCGCAAGAACAACGTGACCGCTCCGGCCGTCAACGTGATTGACGAAGACAAACAGTACAGGGTCGAGGTCGCTGCCCCTGGCATGACCAAGCAGGACTTCCAGGTCAAGGTCGATAACGACAACAATCTCGTCATCGCTCTGGAGAAGAAGAGCGACACGGCCGGTGACAAGGAGGGCGCCAACAAGAAGAACCACAAGTACCTGCGCCGCGAGTTCAGCTACTCGAAATACCAGCAGGCCTTCACACTGCCCGACAATATCGATAAGGCCAAGATTGCTGCCCACATGACCGACGGCGTCCTGACCATCGAGATTCCAAAGGTTGAACCTGCTCCCGTGGTCGACACGTCTCGGCAGATTGAAATCAAGTAAAAGGAATCGCTGACATCGCGAAAACGAGCCGCTTGCATCCCCTTGCAGGCGGCTCGTCCTTTTTTTCCTGTGATGTTGGCCAATGTCCTTATCAACGTACTTGTCCACAAGGTTATCAACAGAGTTATCAACATCGTTGTGGATAACTGCGCCATTGGCCAAGAAATCTTAAAAATCATTAAATAAGCGCATTGGACAAAATATTTTTTTGGCCGATGCGTTTTTCCCGTACAACAACCGAATCAACGAAATCTCGTTTTTATTTGTCCAAATTCATTTAACTAACCTTTGTTATGAGAAAGTATTTAAAATCCACCCATCTGTCGCTCCTGCTGTGCGTCGGCCTGGCTGCGTGCGGCAAAGACAGCGAACCCTACGTCGCCAGCGAACATGAGGACGACGAGCCCACGGAAGAGGAAATCTTCACGGCCAATGAGTCCATCGGCGACTACGATTCCGACATCAACCGCGTCTCCAGCCTCACCATCGACGATGCCATCTGCATCACGTGGGACGGCGCCGGCGTCACCGTCGCGGGCAGTGCCCAGGGAGTCGAGGTTGTGGCCGATGCCGCCGACGTCACCGTCACGAGCACGACCGACTCGGTCATCAACTACGTCCTGCGCGGCACCTCGGCCGACGGCTCGCTCAAGCTCTACAGCGACCACAAGTGTGTCGTCACGCTCGACAACCTGACGCTCACGAGTGCGACATCGGCCGCCATCAACAACCAGGGCGACAAGAGCCTCTACGTCTATCTGCCCGAGGGTTCGACCAGCACATTGGCCGATGCTCCGAGCTACACCGCCGCCGTCGAGGGCGAAGACTGCAAGGCCTGCCTCTTCAGCGAGGGACAGATGGTCCTGTGCGGCACAGGTACATTGGCCATCACCGGCAACTGCAAGCACGCCCTCGCCACCGATGACTATCTCGTCATCAACGAAGACGTGACGCTCGACATCCTCGGCTCGGCCACCGACGCCATCCACACCAACGACTACATCGTCATCGAGGCCGGCACCGTGCGCATCGCCGACGTCGGCTCGGATGGCATCGACAGCGAGGGCGCCATCTCCATCACGGGCGGCACGCTCGACATCACGACATCGGCCCTCACCGGTAAGGCGCTCAAGGCCGTGGGCGATATCACCGTCACGGGCGGCACTTTGACGCTTGTGGCCAATGGCGCTGCCGAATGGGAGTCAGGCTCGGGCGAGGAGGTGGACTACTCGAACGCCGCCGCGCTGAAGACCAGCGGCTCGCTCCACATCGGTGGCGGTGAGATTGCGGCGCGCGCCACGGGAACGGCCGGACGCGGTCTCGCCATCGGCGGTGACCTGAACCTCAGCGCAGGCACATTGGCCATCACCACCACTGGCACGGGCTACCAGTACAGTTCGTCGTGCGACTACACCACGGCCACCGGCATCAAGGTCAAGGGCAACATGAACGTGACGGGCGGCGAGATTACGGCCAATGTCAGCGGTGCGGGCAGCAAGGCGCTCAAGGTGGCCGGCACCTACACGCAGGCTGACGGCAGGGTTGTGGCCAATGCCTCGGGCGCGAATCTCGGTACATCGGCCAGCGGCGGCGGCGGTCCCGGCATGTGGGGCGGCTCGACCACCTCAAGCGGCTACTCGTCATCGGCCAAGGGCGCAAAAATCACCGGTGCGCTCAAGGTCACGGGCGGCAGTTTCTACGGCTACAGCGCCAAGCACGAGGCCGTCGAGACCAAATCGACGCTCGACGTCACCGGTGGCGAACTCTATGGTTATTCTGCTGCCGATGATGGCGTCAACGCCGGTTCGCACTTCACCGTCTCGGGTGGCTATGTGTGCGGTTACGCTCCGTCCAATGACGGCCTCGATGCCAACGGAAACGTCTATATCAAGGGCGGCGTCGTCTTTGCCGTCGGCTCATCGGCCCCCGAAATGGCCGTCGATGCCAACACCGAGGGCGGCTACAAACTCTATGTCTCGGGCGGCACGCTCATGACTGTCGGCCCGCTCGAAAGCGGAGCCTCGCTCACCCAGGCCTGCTATTCCGCCTCGTCGTGGACCAAGGGCGCCAGATATGCCGTCACCGTGGGCAGCGACACCTACGTCTTCACCGCGCCTACGGGTACGGCCGGCAGCGGCATCGTCGTCAGCGGAGCCTCGACTCCGACCCTGAAGTCCGGCGTGACGATTTCGGGCGGCACCAACCACTTCGATGGTCTCGGTACAGTTGTGGCCAATGGCACTGTCTCGGGCGGCACCTCGGTCACCCTCTCCAGCTACACCCCGAGCAGCAATGGCGGTGGTGGCGGCGGCGGTTTCCCCGGCAGGTGGTAACTTTTTCAAGGAAGCGAAGTCCCCGATTTTGCACGTTCATCTTCCTTTTTTTTGTAGAGACGTCACGTTGTGGCGTCTCTACTCGTTTTCCGCAGTGTGCTTTTTCTGAGACGTCGTGTGCGGCGTATCAATCCATTTCTAAGGAGACGAGGATTTTAGCATCACATCTACATCTTTTGTGGTGAAGTAGGAGCTTCTCCTCCTTAATGGAAACGTCGTTTCTTTGAATGTCTTTTGCCATATCTGCTTCGCGCAGAAGGGGCTGTTGAGGACGGATGCGGCGCGGTTTTTTGTAAAAAGAGGGTGAAAATTTGGATTTGTTACCAAAAAATACTAACTTTGCGCGCAAAATTTTAGCAGACACACTCAAAAACGGTTATGAAATTCGCAGAATATAATCAGTTTAATCTTTCGGACATCAACAAAGAGGTCCTGAAGAAATGGGATGAGAACCAAGTGTTCGAGAAGTCGATGACC
>JAEEGH010015690.1_pt1 | contig 16414 bp, 5 predicted proteins | sample 9134181 | NCBI WGS metagenome assembly JAEEGH01 (sample SAMN16246544, study PRJNA631951) | gut metagenome | biome: gut microbiome; feature: rumen; material: DP-attached | host: Bos | place: Iran: Karaj | collected 2018-10
GTTCTGGCTCTCGCCGGGGGCCTTGTCGAGGGCGCTGACATTCAGGATGCCGTTGGCATCGATGTCGAAGGTGACCTCAATCTGCGGTACTCCACGGGGTGCTGGCGGAATGCCTGCCAAGTGGAAGCGGCCGATGGTCTTGTTCTGGTTGGCCATAGGACGCTCGCCCTGCAGCACATGGATTTCCACCTCGGGCTGGTTGTCGGCAGCGGTGCTGAACACCTGGCTCTTCTTGGTGGGGATGGTGGTGTTGGCGTCAATCAGACGGGTCATCACGCCGCCGAGGGTCTCGATACCGAGCGACAGGGGAGTGACATCAAGCAGCAGCACATCCTTAATCTCGCCGGTCAGCACACCGCCCTGGATAGCGGCACCGATAGCCACCACCTCGTCGGGATTCACGCCCTTGTTGGGGGCTTTGCCGAAGAACTCTTCAACTTTCTTCTGCACGGCGGGGATACGGGTAGAACCACCGACCAGAATCACCTCGTTGATGTCGCTGTTGCTCAAGCCGGCATCTTTCATGGCCTGACGGCAAGGCTCGATAGTGGCCTGAATCAGGTCGTCGCAGAGCTGCTCGAACTTTGCGCGGCTCAGTTTCTTTACCAAGTGCTGAGGCACGCCGTCGGCCACGGTGATGTAAGGCAGGTTGATTTCGGTCTCCTGAGAGGAGGACAGTTCGCACTTAGCCTTCTCGGCTGCCTCTTTCAGACGCTGCATAGCCATCGGGTCTTTACGCAGATCCATGTGCTTCTCGGCCATGAACTCGTCGGCCAGCCAGTTGATAATCTTCTGGTCGAAGTCGTCGCCGCCCAGATGGGTGTTACCGTTGGTGCTCTTCACCTCGAAAACACCGTCGCCGAGGTTCAGGATGCTGATATCGAAGGTACCGCCACCAAGATCGAACACGGCCACGTTCATATCCTTGTTCTTCTTGTCAAGGCCGTAAGCCAAAGCAGCAGCAGTAGGCTCGTTGACGATACGGCGCACCTTCAATCCGGCAATCTCACCGGCCTCCTTGGTGGCCTGACGCTGGCTGTCGTTGAAATAGGCGGGGACGGTGATGACAGCCTCCGTCACCTCGGTGCCGAGGTAGTCCTCAGCGGTCTTCTTCATCTTCTGCAGCACGATGGCGCTGATTTCCTGCGGAGTGTAGAGGCGGCCATTGATGTCCACGCGAGGCGTGTTGTTGTCGCCCTTCACCACCTTGAACGGCACAGCCTCAATTTCCTTTGTCACCTGATCGTAGGTCTCGCCCATGAAACGTTTGATACTGTACACCGTGTTATGAGGGTTGGTGATAGCCTGACGCTTGGCGGGGTCGCCCACCTTGCGGTCGCCGTTCTCAATAAATCCCACTACCGAGGGAGTGGTGCGGTTGCCTTCGCTGTTGGCGATAACAACCGGCTCGTTACCTTCCATGACTGATACACAACTGTTTGTGGTACCTAAGTCGATTCCAATGATTTTACCCATGATATTCTATTTTTTTATTTTCTTAATTAATTGATATTTCTTTTCCGACCCACCCTTTTGCGGGCGAATCCGACAACCTAAGTATCAACTACCATGCCAACAGTCACCCCTGCCACAGCTACTGACAAATTGTCACCCCATACGATTGTGCGCGACAACATATCCTGCCAGGCCTGCCGTTACCACATACATCAACTTTATACCAACACGAGCGTTAATTCATGAAAAATACGTAAATTTGCAACCGATAACACCGTATCCGCATTGAGCATGATGCTACAAAACATGTTGATACTCATTGTGAATAGTCAAATATCCTCATAATAATAAAAGTAACAACCCATGAAACAAATCTTCAAACTCCTACTGCCAGTGGTCGTTGTGACAGCCATGTTCTATTCCTGCCAAAAAGAGGACATCAACCCCCTCAAACCGGCCGCAGGCGACTACCTGCTGCCCCTCATCGAAACCACCGACGTCCACGGCCACATTGTCGACGCCTCCACCGACACCGTCCACTACCGGCTGGCATACATTGCCGACAAGGTGAAGGACATCCGCGGCCACGGCGGAGCCTACCGGAAAGAACGGCTCCTGCTGCTCGACGGCGGCGACCTCTACCAAGGCACCACCATCTCCAACCTTCAGCTGGGCAAGCCCATCTATGTCTCCTTCGACAAGATGGAATACGATGCAGTGGCACTGGGCAACCACGACTTCGACTGGGGATTTGAGAACATGGTCGACCCCGACGCCACGCTGCTCGACTACGACTACAACGGCCGCAACCACGTCAACGAGGTGCCCGTTGTCTGTGCAAACCTCTACCAGCACGGCAACCGGGTCTCCTGTACCAAAGACTACGTCATTGTGGAGAAGACGGCCGTCAATCCCCGTGGCGGCAGCGTCAACGTGAAGATTGGCATCATCGGTTTTGCCGAAGACTACTCCATGAGCATCATGGCCTCGCAATTCTCCGACAAAGGCTACTCCATCCAGGAGAACTACACCATTGCCAACAGCCTCGCCTCCGAGCTGGAATCCACCGGGCAGTGCGACGCCACCATCCTGCTCACCCACGGTGCCGCCGACAAGGCAGCGGAACGCCTTGGCGAGCACTCGGTTGTCGACCTCGTGCTTGGCGGCCACACCCACCGCACCATTTCGGGGCAGACCAGCTGGGGACTCGCCTATCTGCAAGGGGGCAAGAAGAGCGAAGCCTACGCCTATGCCCAGCTCCAATTCAGGGTTGACGAAGAGGGCAACATCTCGTTCACAAGCGTCAACGACCAGCAAACCATCGATGTCGACGCCACCCGCGACCGCCACACCTTCGCTGGGCAGAACGCCGAGGACCTCGACGACGACATCCTCAACGTCTCCGACAACGCCCTCAACGACCTTTCCGGACACTTACAACAGGTCATCGGGCATATCACCGTCGATGCCTCCAACTACTTCATCGACGGCAGCGGACAACGTGCCTCGGTCATGGGCAACTGGATGGGCGACATCATGCAACGCATCAGCGAGGCCGACGTGGCCTTCCTCAACCGTACCTACATCCGCACCTACTTCACCCTCGACGGGCAGCCCTCGCGCAACATCACCGTCGGCAATGTCTACGACATGTTTCCCTTCGGCAACCAGCTCTATGTGTTCCGCCTCACCTATGCCGAACTGCTCCAGCTGTTTGAATACTCCATGACCGGTGCCGGCAGGATTCTGCTGACCCAGATGACAGGCATCGACTGTTACATCACCTGCAAGGAGAGCACCAGCAGCACGGGCAGAACCTACTACGACTACGCCCTCCACTCCCTCGTCAAGGACGGCACCACCATCTACCAAAATGGGGAATGGACCTCCGACTTGGCCTCGCGCACCCTCACCGTCGCCACCACCAACTACGTGGCCACCACCGACCGCGAAGACCGCGAAACACACCTCCACAACCCCTTTGTGGGATGGTGCGAGACCTCGCGGCTGGTAACAAACGACCTTATCGACAACGAGAACGCCATCCGGGTGCTCAAAGCCGAAGCCGAAGCCAACAACGGCCTCCTATCCATCGACCCCCGCCCTCACTTCATCGTCTACACCGAATAACAACACAGACCGCCAGCAATCCACATCCTACTGCACTGAGCCAACCACTGTCACACATTACAGAAAAGTTGCTCGGTCGCTCTTCCTTCGCTCCTTCTCCCATCGTTCTCCCATCGTTCTCCCATCGTTCTTCCTCCACAGAAGGAGAACTGAGGTAGAAGGATGGGTGAAAGAATGAACCAAGGGCAGTGCGAAAAGGACTTTTCGATTAAACCCAAATCAGTCATTAGGACGACTATTCAATCAATCTCTCTTTTTTCAGGTCAGCTTATGCCATATCGGCATTTCTTTCGGCATCTTGTCTACATCCCTGTCTCGCCGTAGCCCGCTACGTCTTCGACAGCGATGCGGCCAATCTGCTCGAAACGAATACTAATCTGACATAAACCCTAATGACCGATTTGGGTTAAAAAATGATTGCCATTCTCCTAATAATGACCGATTTGCGATAAACAATATCTAAAATAAAAGTAAACAAAAGCTAAATTGGGACAACGGATGGAAATGGGTTCAAATATCGCTGCAGAGGCGGACGGCATTCCCATAGTAGACGGCGGGAGAACTGTCGAACACAAAATTTTCGTCGGCGAAGCGGAGTGCCCGCGCACTACCACCGATTCTTGACGAGGACCAGTAGAAGCCTGTACCACCCACTGAACTGGGCTGAGTACCCTCTCTATATCCCGCTGCAGGCAGGAATACGGCGCCTTCGGCCTCCATCTGCCGCCACTGGCTCAACGACAGTATGTTCGACCCTCCTTGGCCTTCGTATCCAAGGTTGGGCTGATTGCATCTAAGCCCATCGGTAACATTGTAGTCGTCGGGGAACAGAACCAACCCATTGACCGTGGTGCCGTTAACCGACAATGCCACTTTTGCAAAGCGTTTGGTCGCACTGCGGGTGTTCAGCAGGTAATGCCACTCGCTGCTTGTCAAGGTGCGCCAGGTGCCGGCAGTTCCAGCCTTCTCAATGGCGTTGTGCACACCCCAGTCGTACTGTGTCGTAGCGATGTCGCCGGTGGTGGGGCCATAATCCGTCACGTTGGTGGTCGACAGCCAGGGGTAACTGTCCTCGTAGCCGCTGGTGCCCCAGCCCATCAGGTCTATCCATCCCGAATAGTTGGAAGCGACATGGCTGTTGCCGTCACCGATGACGTCGTACTGTTCGGGTGCAAAGCGGAATGTGCTTGTGCCGGCGTTATATTGCAGGTTGCCTTGGGCAAACACCACCTGACTATTCTCCCCCACTGAGAAGCGGCCTTTAGTGTCCTCGGTGGTACGTCCTCCATCGGTATTGAGGTTGACGCGGGCAGTCATCATCACATTGCGGGCGAGTGCTGCGTGCGAATCCGTATGGGTGAAGGTGAAATTCCTGGCACCAAGCGAAGCTCCAGCCATGTGTGCATATACGGTGATAGTCATATCCCCTGCTGCAACAGGCAGGATGGGCACCTGCACCTCAATGATGTCGCTGCCGCCGTGAGCCAAGAGGGGGCTGTCGGTCAACAGCACCGACACCTGCTTGTCCTCATCGGCAATCGCATCGTCTTCGCTTTGGGCAGCCACTGCGAGGGTCCCCACACCGAGGGTCACGCCCCGAGTGCCGCACAGCTGTCCTTCCTCACTGCTCACACTCACCCCCGTCACCACCACGTCCACGTTCAGCGAGTTCTTCACCAGCACACGGACCGCCGCGGTGGCATGGCGGAAGCGGATTGCATCGGCACGGGCACCGGCCATGGCCAGCATGGGCAGATGCAACACTTGCCGTCCGTTGTTGTAATGACTCTCATACTGAGACGGGACTGTCACCGTCTGGGTGCCAGCCGTCAAGCCTGCAGGGTAAATGCCCCGGAATGGGGCGTCAGGGCTACTGAAGCCCGAAACGTAAGCCTTGTTTCCACTCACCGTGACGGTATAGTCGGCACCATTGAGGCTCACTCTGTCCCCGTTCTCCCAAACCACACTCTCGGCACTCACCGAAGTCTTGTCGCCCTCCATGCCGCCAAAGCCTTCAGCGGTAATCAAGACAGCCCCTTCGGGAATGTCCTCCGTGTTGTTCTCTTTTTGGCAGCTACTGGCTGCCAACACACCGCCAAGCAGTGCTATGATAGTCATCAAACCGTATTTTTTCGTGTTTTTCATTTCTTTAAACATATTCTTTACAATTCATTAGTATTTGGGCATGTACTACATCTGCTCATCAAAACCAATGTTCGTCCGACTCATTGCCCCAATTGCCACCAGTGGTGCTGCGACTCTCTAAATTAATGTCTCCTATGTCGTCCCTCAATCCGAGTTTCTGAATGTTAGAGTCGGTATAACCGTTCTCTACAACAAATTGCACTACCTTGACGCACGGGGTTTCATATTGGAGCCTTTTTGTGCCAAACCAGGCGTTTACTCCTGCATAATTATCTTGTGCCATACTTCAATATTATATTAAAAATCAGCATTCTGCATACAAAGTCACAAATACTTCACCGCTTAAATTCCAATCGCAAAGGTACAAAATAATTAACAATCTCAGATTACATTCAATAAAAAAGTCTTCTGATTTAAAAAAAATCGTATTTTTGCAATTTCAAAAAAAAAATCCAAATAAAACAATATCATTATGAACAACAATTATTATTATGACCCCACGAACTGCCGATGCGGCAAAAGAAGTCGGGTCACGAAAGGTTTATTATGCCTTGCAGCAGTATTCCTTGCCATACTGCTACCGGCAGCCTTGCAAGCCACACCGCAGAACGGATCTACTTATTTCCGCAATGCAAGCAATTACGATGCCTACTCCTTGGGCAGGGGCAGAATCCACTACAAGGTTCTTGTATTTGCCGACGGGGTGGAACACAACTACAATGCCGGTAAAGGCGGAAATGGTTCACGCATATGGACACATGTCCCCGATGCCGACAGATGGCCCAACTTCATCTATTACGCATCAGACAACCTCAAATGCAAGGCCGGTGCTGTGCCCGGCAGGCCGCGGGACAAGGGATGGGCAGAGCTGAAAGTGACCCAGGGCATTGTGGTGGTGACCAACAGCTACGACGGCAGCAACCCGGTATTCACTGCCGACAACAATTGGCATTCGGTGGATTTGCGTCGCAGCGACGGCAACGACCATTTGACTTACTTAGAGTTCGACTGGTATTTACCCGACAACATGCAAAATGTCTTGTTCCAAAGTTGCATTGAATCAGTATACCACGAAAGCGGTGGAAACACCTATGATACCAGCCAATTTTCTGTTGGTTATTTCGACGGTGGCGAACAACAGCCACAGTTGATGAATCCTATTTTCTATACAGCCAACTACAACGGGGTGTCCAGCTACGGAGTGGCAGGCTACGGCATGTTGGCAGTACCCTATGTCGCTTTCCAGCAGACCTATCAATACTACACAGCGTGGAATCCCACCAACATACCCTGCACCGACCAGTCAGGTCTAATCTATGTGCCCAGCTGCGACTCGGTGCAGACAGGATTTCACATCACCATGCAGACCCGCCACAGCATGTCGACAGCCGACACCACGAGGAGACAATGGCTGCGCTCCAACATGGTGAACATACCGGCCTACCATAAAATCTACGACATGAAAGTAGGCTACTACACCTATTTCGACGAGCGGACGAACCTGTATCACCGGGACATGCGCTACCATGATATCAGCTGGAAGTTTCAACTGCCAAGCGAAACCGACATCGTGCCAAACGACTTGTTCGAGATACAACGGGCCTACGACAGCAACTACACCGATGCGCAGACCATTGCCACCATCCCCATCACCTGGGGTGTAGGGGATTCGCTGCTGGACACCACCTACCACTATGTCGACTCCTCCGAGGAGGCAATGAACAACCCCTTGGAGACCATCCACAAAAAGATATACTACCGTGTGCGGCGTGCATCGGCCGCCGTGTGGGGATGGGATGACCACCCCTACGCCGCCAAAAGCTTCAATTTTATCCGCGCCGAAATGCCATACATGTGGAGAATGTACTACAGAATCGACGACGACTTCTTCAACAACCATAAGATACATTTGATTTTCCACATGCCAAACGGTGGGTGGGGCGACGGCACTATCGAGTCGCCGAGAACCACATCGTTCTATTGGGACAGACACGCCACCGTGTGCATCGAGAAAATATTGAAAGAGACGCATGACACTGTACTAATCCGCGTACCGGCCGACTCAGTGACCGCCGTTCTGGAATATTACCACCTGCATCCAGTATACGACACCTTCCACGACGGAACCCCTATCTTACATGTGGTGGATGAATTGACCACACCCTGCATACACTACAAATACCGGTTCTATTACGACACCACTGGCATGGCGCTGCCACTGCTCTCCTACGGCATCGACAACACCATACCTGAAGAAATTTACCTGCGCGGAAACGTGGCACCCTACTTCACCAATGCCGCCGGCCTTAACAGCCTGGCAGCCTCCAACCAAGAATACCCCGACCACGTGCTGCTGACGTGGTCTGCCACCGAAGGAGGGGTGGACGACTACCTTGTAGAAACCCGAGCAGACAGTACTGAAGACTGGCAGATTCTGGGTACCACAGCCTCCAACTACTGGCGGGACGAAACGGCCGACCCGTCGGTGAGCGCGGAGTGGCAATACCGCGTAACAATGCGCTATACCTGCCAAGGCGTCACCACAAGCGACAGCCGCCAGACTGTCGGCGCCCGCTCACCCTGGGGACGAGTGAGCGGACGGGTGCATTATGAGGACGGCACCGCCTGCCCCGGCATCACTGTGGTGGCCACACGCAGCGACAGCACTGTGGTGCAGACTGTGGTGACGGACAACAGCGGATTCTATCAATTCGACAGCCTGCCATACGGCGGCAATCAGGAATATGTCATCACTCCCACCTCGCAGCATGCCACATTCCACTATAACAACACCGAATCGGGTTCGGCAACGGTAAACCTGTCGCTGAACAGATGTCTGGTTACGGGTATCAACTTCGACAACATTTCGGCAGTGCGACTCAGGGGTCGTGTGCTGTATGAGAACAGCTCTATCCCTGTGCGGGATGCCAACCTGATGCTCAACGGCAACATCGTGCGCATGGCTTACTCGACATTGAAGACCGACGCTTCGGGTTATTTTGAGTTGCAGGTGCCGCAAAGTAGTGCCTTCACCCTGCAGGTGGTGAAAGAGGGACATCATTTTGCCGAAGGCGGTTTCGTACGCATCGACGGCGACAGCCTGCTCACTCTGGAAACTCCCCTCGACGGGGTGCGACTGTGGGACCAGACCAAAGTGCGGCTGGCGGGACGTGTGGCCGGTGGCCTGCCGCAACGACAGCTACCCTTGGGATTCGCCGAATCGAACAACAACCTCGGTGACAACCTTAAGCTGGTGCTTGAACTGGAAGGCGACAATGTCAGCTACATCGTCCGCATACCCAGCGACCTGACGAGAGACACCCTTGAATACACCGTACCCCACCTTGTGTACAACGGCACCGACACCCCCGATACCTCTGGTTTCACCCGTGTACACTACCAGCTGCGGCGCATCATCATCGAACCCGACCCCGCAACGGGCGAGTACTGTGCCGACCTCTTCCCCGTGCGGTACAAGGTAATCCAAGCCACTGCACAGGGTTATTCCACCCTTTTCGCCCACGGCAGGACAAGCGAGACCATTGACCTCAGCAACGCAGCTGTCAGCCAGGACACCGTGCGTCACCCGAGCGACAACCTCTACACCCTTCACAATGCCGAATACCGACTCACCTACCGCAGTCCCATCAACATCACATGCAAACAGTTTCGTTATGGCATGGAGTTAGACTACTTTGGTGAACGGTTCCTTCAGCGCACCAATATCCAGAACACTCAATTCAACGTGCCCCTTGTCACCCAGGACAGCAATGGAACCTACCACTACCTTTTCGGAGCACCCGTGTTCCTTACCGGCAACTACGACTTCCGCGCCTACGCCCACGAGGACTATTACTACAACAACGACCCCGACGGGGAGCATGACCAGGTGCGCATTCAGGGCGGCACGCTGAAAGTGTATAACGGGATGCACGATGCAGCCAACACCCAGGTTATCACCAAAGAGCTCGACAGCCTTGGACAGGCCGTTTTTACCATTCCCGTCGACTATGTGTCGTTTGTGCGCGACGATGAGAATGTGCGTCGGGTGCTCGACCTCTCGGTGGAGAGCGAAGGGGAATATGTCGAGCTGCAGGCCTTGAGGGGGTATGTGACAGGACACCGCGTTGCCGGGACAGGAACCGTCACTTCTGCCCACGGCACAATCAAGCTGCTGGATGTGCTGCGCGACCCACCGGGCAGCGGCTCGTCGGCCTTTGTCGAGGCAGGCTCGGAGTATTCGTATAGCTATACCTCCACATTCGACTTCAAGTTCGGCATCAATCTCGGCTTCACCTTCGGCAGCCAGGCCTCGGTGGTAATGGGAGCCTATATAGGTGTGGGCGGCGGCACCTTCGCCGGCCAGAATTTCAATATCAACTCTTCCACATCGTTTGCCGTTCCCGTCCATTCGGCCTATCACTACAAACACGAAGGCAACTACACGTTCAAGACTACCGAACGCATCAGCACCAGCAACAGCCCCTACAACGTGGGGCAGGACGCCGACGTGTATATCGGAGCGGTGCAGAACGTGTATTACCGCATGGCGGATGCCGTGCAGCCCATCGACTCGACGACTTATGCCGCCCTTGCGGCACGCAGTGCCAACGGAAGCATGCACACCATAGCGCAGGGCGTCGATGCCGCCGGCAAGCGCTATTATCTGGTCATTGGCAACGAGATTGAGGCTGGTCCCTATTTGTCCTCGACATTTGCCTACACCCACAGCCATATTGTAAACAACATCATCCCCCAGCTGCAGATGCAGCGCGACGCATTGTTGCTGACATGCGACAGCGCCACGGCGAAAAGCATTGCGAATGCCCAGCAAAAGGTTGTGTACTGGAGCAGGGTGACCCCCGACGACACAAACTGGGCCTGTGAGGGTTCCTACAAGATGGTGTATCCCGATTTCGACACGCTAATCAGGGTGAACGAAGTGAAGAACATCAACAGAACCATAACCGACTGGGCCTCGCTGCTGATAATGAACGAAGCAGAGAAAGTGTCAGCCATCCACAACAACAGCCACGACAGGGTGGCAACCTATTCCATCAGCAACGGGACGTCGGTCAGTGCAACGAACAATTACTCCTACAGCGACGCCTTCCACGTGTATATGTACTATCCCGGTTTCACCGTCGGGACGTCAAACCTGCTCAAAATTGGAGGATGGTTTGGCAAGGCTGTGAAAGATTTGATGGTGGACACGTATAATAAGGTGCAACGGCGAAGCTACGATGGCGACGAGGGGTATGACCCCATCAGTTTTGTCAGCAGCTGGACGGGCAGCCGCGTCGACTTCAATATTACCCCGATACTGGATTTCAACTGGAATGAGGATCCTATCAAAAAAACAACACACACCCGCACAATAGGCTACTCGCTCGTGCCCGATGCCTACAGCAATATGGATGTGTCGGTTTACCGCATACGGAAGGAGAAGGGCGAGTTTTACTTATTCAACCGAGAGTCGGCAGAGACACGCAATCATGTGGCAGGTGGGAATGACTATCATAACGAGTATTTGTATGGCTCGCTAGTCTATTATCTGCAAGGCGGTGCCACGAAATGTCCGTGCGAGGTGGCCGACAGCACGCATTATTACGTACCCCCAATGCCCATCTCGGCAGGGTCGCTCAAACTGGAGAATCCCAAAGTGGACATCAATGTCCACGAGCGGAGCAATGTACCCGCCGACCGACCCGCTGTGTTCACACTCTATCTGTCGAACGAGGTGGAGGCGATGACAGGACCAGGAGCCACAGCAGCCATCCAGTTCAAGTTGAAGATGAACGACCTCAGCAACCCCCACGGGGCAAGAGTCTTTATCGACGGCATGCCCCTTACCGACGGCCGCACCATCACCCTCACCAAGGGACAGGTGGTCGTGAAGACGATGGAAGTATATGCTGGCGATGGCTACGACTTTGAGGATCTCGTGATTGAATTGGGGTCTACTTGCATTTCGTCGGCGAAGGGGAAAGCCCAGTTCTCGGTGCATTTTGTGCCGGTGTCATGCAATGTGGACATTGTCTCGCCACACGATGGCTGGGTGATGAACACCTTGTCTCCAAAGGATTCAGTGGGTTATTACCTACCCGTCACCATCAACGACTATGATGTAAACTACAGGGGGTTCGACCACATAGAGCTACAATACAAACTGTCCACGCAGAGTGACGATGGCTGGGTGAACCTTTGCTCCTACTATGCCGACAGCACCCTCTATCTCGCTGCCAGCGGCACCAAAGCCATGATACTGGGCGGAAGCATTGAGAACATCCGCTTCTATGGCGAACGCGACCCCATAGAGCAACGCTACGACCTGCGCGCCGTCAGCTTCTGCCGTCATGGCAGCGGTTTCATCTCTCGGTCGTCGGAGGTGCTGAGCGGTATAAAGGACACCCGCTGCCCGCGCGTCTTCGGCGAACCTCTGCCGGCCAACAGCATCCTGGGCGTGGGCGACTACTGCCGCCTGCGCTTCAACGAACCCATTGCCGGCAACTATCTCGACGAGGACAACAACTTCCAGTTGCTGGGCGTCACCAACCAGTCGGGGATTGCTTCCTCAACATCGGTATACTTCGACGGTACGCCCAACTGCGAGGCCACCAGTGCCGTCACCCGTGTGCTGTCGGCCAAATCATTCTCCATTGACATGATGGTCAAGCCGGATGCACCCGTCTCGAACCGCCCGCAGGAACTCTTTGGACATACCACCAAGAACGGTGGCATCTCGTTCGGCCTAATGCCCGACGGCAACCGGTATCGGTTGTATGGCACCATCGACGACTACACAGTCCAATCCCTCCCCCTCGAACCCATGACAGCCTTCACCCGCGTGGTGATGACCTATGACAATATTACCAACGAGGTAGAATTCTATGCCGGCACTCAGAACGTGACCGACCCAAGCAGCGACATCCTGGAGGCTCCTTCCTACACAGGTTCCGCCCCCTTGACATTCGGCCATGGCTACAAAGGCAATATGCTGGAGGCTCGCTTGTGGCTCAAGGCCATATCGGCCGATGAAATTGTCGAGACTCACCAAAAACGCCTCACAGGCTATGAGCATAAACTGGCAGCATACTATCCCATGAACGAGGGACGCGGAGAAATCCTCCACGACATAGCCAACGGCTCGGCACTGACAATGCATGGTGCAAACTGGACCACCCCATCGGGATTCTCTATCCACATGAACGGAACACAAACCGTCACCCTCGACCAAAACGTGCTCTCGCGCGCTGCCATTCAGGACTACACGCTGATGTTCTGGTTCCGCACCACAGAATACAACGCCGCCCTTTTCTCCGCTGGTTGGACTGGACAGAAAGGCACCTTGGTGTCCCTTGAGAACGGACGGGTGGTGTTCCACAATAACGGGATGACGCAGCAAACCTCCGACAGGTATGCCGACGGCCTGTGGCACCATTATGTACTCACCGTGAACCGAACCTATAACAATGCCTCCATCTATATCGACGGTGATATGGTAAACACCTTTGCTACCGATACCCTGAGCGGCTTGAGCGGCGTCATGGTCTTAGGCGGCGATGCCTACGGCCTCACCCGTACCTTTGCCGGCAACATCGACGACTTGGCCATCTTCGAACAAGCGCTGCCAAGAAGCCTCATTGAGACCTTCGACAACATCTCACCTTTCGGTGATGAGATGGGTCTAGTGGGCATGCTCTCCTTCTCCGAACAGAGGGAGAACACCAGCGGCATTATGGAGGAGATCTTCTCAGTCAATAACCGTCGCATCTTCAAGACCACCGACGGTACCGTTGTTAACAAAATCCAGCCACTGGTCATTGCTCCCGATTCAGCCACCCTGGCTTCCATGGCCGACCGCAACATCCATGCACCTGTACGCGAACGCGACCTGCTAACCAAAATCAACTTCGACTGGTCGTTCAACTACGACGAGCTCTTGATTAACATCAACATGCTCGACCGAGAAATCAATAAAAACAACATCTACCTCACCGTCCGCAATGTCGAGGACATGAACGGAAACCGCACCGTCAGCCCCATCATGTGGCAGGTGTATGTCAACAAGAATACCCTCATTTGGGACTCTGAAGGCATCAACGAAGTGTTCTACGACCGTGCTGCTACCGACTACATCATCCCTGTACAGATCAGAAACACCAGTGGCAGGCGCCACCAGTACTACATTGACGGCGAACCCGACTGGCTGAGCGTGAGCCAAGGATACGGCAGCATCGACCCGCAGGAGTCACTTACCCTTCAGCTCATATTGGACAAGGACCTGCCCATCGGCACCTATGCCGAAATCATCTATCTGACGGATGAAAACGGACTGGCTGAGCCGTTGAAGATTTATATCCAAGTGAAAGCCAAATGTCCCTGGCCAACGCTGAACATTAAGGAATTCGACCACCAGATGTCCTTCAGGGGACAGGTGGTAGTGGATGGCGTCTACGACACCAATCCCGAGGATATTGTCGCGGCAATCATTGACGACCAGATTGTGGGACAAAGCCACATCTCCTTCGACGAAGAAACCAATGCCAGCTACGTCTATATGACTATCTACGGCTACGACGAATCGCAATCACAACCTGTCTCCTTCCGACTGTGGGAGTCCAGCACGGGTCGCATCTTCAGCCTCTCATCGTCGGAGCCTATTTCCTTCCAAAGCGACTCCATGGCGGGTTTGCCACCTTCCGCCCCAGTGATTCTCTCCACCACTGCCAACGAGGTGCAGAACCTCAACCTCTCATCTGGATGGAACTGGATTTCCTTCAACATCATCCCCGACCATGAGGGAGAATTGGACGACCTGTTCTTCACCAACGAACCCTTCTCCATCGGCGACCAGATTAAGTCAGCTTCTGCCATGCAGTTCTCCGAATACAACGGTGCCCATTGGGTAGGCTCGCTTTCCAACGTGAACTACAAACAGACGTACATGATCCAAACCGACAAAGACCACTACAACACCCAAGTGGTAGGACAGCGCATCACAACCGATACCGAACGGACCATCCAGCTTTCGCATGGTTGGAACAGCATGCCCTATCTCCTCTCCTACGAAGACAACATCACCAACGCCTTGGCCGACTATGTAGACCACGCCTCCGTGGGCGACATCGTCAAGTCCCAGCACAGCTTCGCCGTCTACTCCGAAAACCAGCGATGGGAAGGCTCGCTGAATGCCCTGTATCCTGGCGAGGGTTACCTCCTCAAACGCGTCGGCAACGACCCCGTATCGTTCACCTACCACCACAACAACTATAACTATAGAGGCGGTTCAAAGAGTGGCAACAAAGGTGCATCTACGTCGGGCTTTACCAGTCCCCATTCCACCAACATGACCATGATTGCCACCGTCGAGCATCCCGCTCAGTGTGCGCAAGTGCTGACTTACGTAGGCTCTTCGCTCTCGGCGGTAACCCTGCCTCAAGTGGTGGATGGCGACACCCTCTTCTTCATCACCATCGGCTCCGACCAAAGCGGACAGGTGTCCTTCATGCTTGAGCAGGAGGACGGCCTCACTGGCATTGCATCCACACGGATTTCCTACCAGCCCAATGCACACTTCGGCTCGCTCCGCGAACCTGTGATGCTTGCCCTTGAGTCCTCGAGCGAAAGCAACCCCGCTGTGATGGCACTGCCTTCCATCTTCACCGACTGTGTCACCTTCACCGTCTCCGACACACATGCTCCGCTCGACGCACAGATGAGCATCCGCATCTACTCCGTGCAGGGCGTGCAGGTGGCCTCCCTCGAAGGCTCAGCTCCGCAACTGCTGTGGACCAATTGCACCGCACTCCCCGATGGCGTATACTTCGCATCAATCAATTACAACGGTACTGTTACAACCCTTAAACTGATAAAGAAATGAAAAAGAGCATAATCATCCTGATTGCCCTCATGGGGCTTATCATCACGGGCTGTCAAAAGGAGAACGTCACCGTTCCCATCACGCCCGACAATCCCGGCACGCCTACCGGCAATTTCAGCGCACCCCATTGGGTGGTCGACACCAACTACGACTACAGCAGCAGCATGACCGCCGTCGTCGAGGTGGAACTATCACTCACCTATCCCCAGATTGGCGACAACTGGCATATCGATTCCTCCGACATGGTCGGGGCTTTCTGTGGCGGCCAGTGTGTCGGTGTGGCCAATCCCTCCGGCACCCTCTTCTTTGTCTACATCACCTCCCCCATTCCCGGAAACAACGAGCCCATCACCCTGCGCTACTATTCCTCCGTACTGAATAACATCTTCTACGGCGATGCCGCCTTCCCCTTCTACAACGGAGGGCGGCAAGGGACAGTCAACAATCCCCTGCAGCCTCTGTTCCGCACCGGCGAATAACTTGCTGACAAACTGTGAATGTGTTATTACGCCCTTGTGTTATCCTTACACAATAGCGTGATAACACATTCACGCTTTTAACCCAAATCGGTCATTAGGAAACCGAAAACTCCTACGGAGTATCATTGGGAGGGGTATGGCGTTGGCTATTAAGCGAAAACTCCTACGGAGTACCTGCCGAATCGTGCAAAGTATGGGGAATATCCCTGCCCGGTAGGGGCTTTCGTTTAATAGCATATCACGTTGTTATACAGATATATTCTCCATGGGAGATTTCGAATAGGTATATTCCAACAACCGATTTGGGTTTATGGCATACCCG
>JAEEGH010015692.1_pt1 | contig 16412 bp, 10 predicted proteins | sample 9134181 | NCBI WGS metagenome assembly JAEEGH01 (sample SAMN16246544, study PRJNA631951) | gut metagenome | biome: gut microbiome; feature: rumen; material: DP-attached | host: Bos | place: Iran: Karaj | collected 2018-10
ATGATACCTGCAGTACTAGGATTCATCTGCATGATGTCAATGATGGGCAAGGACATGCAGCAGAAGATGAAGGAATATCAGAACGCACTGGAGACCATGAGCAGTGAGGCTACGGAATATGTGAGAGGCATACCGGTAGTTAAGACCTTCGGCCAGACTATCTTTTCATTCAAGAAATTTAAAGCTTCTATAGACAGCTATGGAAAATGGACCACGGATTATACCATGCATTTGAGATTCCCTATGATGGGATTTATGACATGCATTAATGCAGTCTTTATCTTTATAGTTATAGCTGCATATTTGTTTACTAGAGATGGAGTACTTAATTCGGATATACTGGATATTATGTATTACATAATCGTGACTCCTCTTGTAACTGTAACACTTACAAAGATTGCATATTCCGGTGAAGCTGAAATGACTCTGATCGATGCGATGAAGCGTGTTGAGGGCATAATGCAGATGGAACCTCTTGAGGAGTCAGGGAAAGCCGAAAATGTTAAGGACAATAGTATTGAACTTGACAGAGTTACATACAGATATAAGGATGCGACAAGAGATGCATTAAGTAATGTTTCTCTGAATATTAAACAGGGTGAGCATGTGGCTTTTGTTGGCCCATCAGGCTCCGGAAAAACGACACTTGCAGAGCTTATAGTCAGATTCTTTGATGTAACCGCAGGAGAGATAAAGGTAGGCGGTGTAAATATAAAGGATATACCTCAGAAAAAGCTGATGGATATGGTTTCATTCGTATTCCAGGACAGCCGTTTGATCAAGGCTTCGATATTTGAGAATGTAAAAATGTCAAAGCCTGATGCATCAAGGGAAGAAGTTATGAAAGCATTGGAAAAGGCACAGTGCATGGATATTATCAATAAGCTGCCTAACGGTATTGATACCGTTATAGGAGAGAAGGGAACTTATCTGTCAGGCGGTGAGCAGCAGAGAATTACTATAGCAAGAGCGGTACTTAAAGACTCTCCGATATTGATCCTTGATGAAGCCACAGCATTTGCCGATCCTGATAACGAGGCTAAGGTACAGGCTGCATTTGAGGAGCTTTCCAAAGATAAGACGTTGATCATGATAGCGCATAGACTCAGTACCGTTGTAAATGCAGATAAGATATTTGTGCTTGATGACGGTAGGCTTGTAGAGAGCGGAAAACATGAAGAACTGATGGCAAATAACGGACTGTACAGAAGATTGTTTGATGAATACTCTAAATCAATTGATTGGAAGGTGAGTGCATAATGAAAAATTGGCTAAAACATAAATACGCTCTTTCTGAAGAGGGTGCAAAGGATATGATAAAGGCATGCATCAGTGTTACATGTACTAACATAGTACTGATGATGTCATCAGGTATTTTATATATGCTGATCAAAGATCTGTTGGATAGGAATCTCACTTCAGACAGGATATGGATATATGCAGTGGCAAGTGTGGGAGTGATATTGCTTATAGCTGTAACGAATTTTATACAGTATAATGCTACATTCCTTTCTACATATCGTGAAAGCGGCAGAAGAAGAACAACGCTCGCGGAAACATTGCGTAAGCTGCCGTTGTCATTCTTTGGAAAGAAAAACCTGACAGATTTAACTACAAATATTATGGGTGATTGTGCACAGATAGAAACAGCTTCAAGCCATTGGATACCTGAACTTATCGGAGCGGTTATTTCTACAAGTCTTGTCGGCATCAGTTTATTCTTCTTCTTTGACTGGAGGATGGTGCTTGCGAGCTTTTGGGTTATACCTGTAGCATTCATTATCATTATCACATGCTCGGGAGCAGAAAAAAGAGCGGTACGTAAAAACTCTGCCATAAAGCTTGATATGGCTGACGGTATACAGGAGTGTCTGGAATCCATTAGGGACTTAAGAGCAAACAGTGCCGAAGGCAGATATATGGATAAACTGGAAGGAAAGATCAGAACTGTTGAAAAGGAAGCTTTGTATACAGAACTTAAGATGGCAGTATATGTTAATTCGGCAGCCATTATCCTTAAAATAGGTATCGGTACCACAGCACTTGTTGGTGGAGCATTATTTGCAAGCGGAGCCATCGATATCTTGACTTTCTTTATGTTCCTTATGCTTGTAGCCCGTCTTTACGATCCTATGCAGATAACCTTGCAGAACTTTGCTGCTATAATAGCCTGTGGAATACAGTGCGAGAGACTGGATGAAGTTTTGTCACATGATGTTCAAACAGGTAGTACAAATATGGCAAATAAGGGGTATGATATAGAGTTTGATCATGTGGGATTTAAATATTCAGATGATACAGATGTGTTAAAGGATGTAAGCTTTACAGCAAAACAGGGTGAGGTTACGGCTCTTATAGGACCTTCCGGAGGTGGAAAGACAACTATATCAAGACTTGCAGCCAGATTCTGGGATGTAACCGAAGGAAAGATAAGATTGGGAGGAGTTGATGTTTCATCCATAGATCCTGAGACACTTCTTATGAACTATTCCATTGTATTCCAGGATGTTACGCTGTTTAACAATACTGTTATGGAGAATATACGTATAGGTAAAAAGGGCGCTACAGACGAAGAGGTTATGGCAGCGGCCAGGATGGCAAACTGCGATGAGTTTGTAAACCTGTTGCCCAATAAATATAATACCCCTATAGGTGAAAACGGAAGTGAGTTATCAGGTGGTGAGAGACAGAGGATATCAATAGCGAGAGCGTTTCTGAAAGACGCACCAATCATTTTGCTTGATGAGGCAACAGCTTCTCTTGATGCAGAAAATGAGACTGCCATCCAGGAGGCTCTGTCAAAGCTTATAAAGAATAAGACAGTACTGATAATAGCTCACCGAATGAGGACTATAGCAAATGCAGACCATATTGTGGTACTGAAGGACGGTGTAGTAGCTGAAGAAGGAGCTCCTCAGGATCTGGCTCAGAAAGACAGTATATACAACAGGATGACAAAACAGCAGATGATATCACAGAACTGGGCAATGTAACTTGAAACTGTATTGCAAGGCAGAGAACTTATAGTTAACCATGCCTTGCAATATTTATGTAATTATTTACCCAATACTTTGAAAATTTATATTTATTTCTTGTTATATATGTGTTATACTAAAAATGATATAAAAAGAATTTTTGAATTGTATTTAACATGAGGATTTTTACATGAATTTTCAGAGAATTGTTGATGCCATAAAAGGTATGGCTTGCGTAATTTCAGTTGAAAAGATTACGGGTGATTCATACGGAACCATACGGATTGTAACAGGCAATAAAGCATATGTAGAATCTATAGAAAGAAATCCGCGAAATCTCCACAAGAATAATAAATTCGTTCCGAACAGTGATTATAGATTATATCTTGACAGAGATCTGAATTTTGAGCATTTCATATATAACAGTGCTGTTTTAAAGCGCTGCATGCAGACTTATATAACTCCTGAGCGTTATGATTACTGGTTTAATATGTTTGCTATCCCGATTGATTTTGAGGATGACAGATTTACTTATTGTCTTTATACACATGAAATATCCGATGAGCCAAGTCCGGAAGTAATGGCAACCGTATCAGCCGATACTGCATACAGAGTATTAAACACGTGTATTAAGTTACATGGAGTAAAGGATTATAAAGAAACCATCAATTCTATCATAAAGGATATACGTGAAGTATGTAAAGCGAGCTACTGCTGCATACTGACTATGGATTTTCTGAAAAAGAGCTGTGAGCTGTTATGCGAAGACAAGGCTGAAAACACGACTCTTGTGACAAATGATAACTGGTTTGAAAACTTCTATGATATAGCTGTGACATGGTCTGATATCATAGCAGGAAGTAATTGTCTGGTTCTAAAAAATGAACAGGATATGCTGCTTATTAAAGAGAAAAATCCGGTATGGTATGAGTCGATCAAGGCTTCATCGGTTGAAAGCATGGTGCTGGTACCTTTGAAAAACGGACGGGAGCTATTGGGTTATATATGGGCTACGAATTTTGAGATCAAAAGTGCCGATAGGATAAAAGAGATACTTGAACTTACTTCATATTTTATTTCATCGGATCTTTCAAACCGTCAGATGTTCGACAGATTAAAGTATCTGAGTTCAATTGACCTGTTAACGGGTATATATAACCGGAATGAGATGAACAATAGGGTTGAGGATCTGGCTGATGATGAAGTAGGAAAGCCCTTGGGCGTTGTATTTGCCGATCTTAATGGCTTAAAATATCTGAATGACAGTGAAGGGCACCTGGTCGGAGATCTTTTGCTGAAAAATGCGGCCTTGAAGCTTCAAAATGTTTTTATCGGCAGTGATGTATTCCGAGCCGGTGGCGATGAATTCGTCGTACTTGTTGACAGCGTAAGTAAAGAAGAATTTGAAAAGCTGGTTTCAGAACTGGACAGAGTTATAGAGCTGAAAGAAAACGGCATAAGCTTTGCATACGGATCCTGCTATTTAGAGGATAGTCGAAATATACGCCAAGCTTTACAGGATGCTGATAAAGATATGTATAAGAATAAACAGGAGTACTACTTGAAAGAACAGGATCCAAGATACAGGCCAAGGAGTTAACACCACCCATATCGATATTATTTTAGGTATATGGATTTCCAAAAATCGATTATCTTTTTGTAGTCGGCAACCATTCTATCGATATCGAGCCTATCGGTCTGCTGCATGCGCCAAAGATAACCTTCGGACGCAAGATACATATCCTGATACATCATATTTAGGTCAAGGCCTTCCTTAAACTTTGACTTGTCAAGCGGAGGCAAGGTCATATTGGTTTCCATTTTGGTATAGGGGGCTACGATTTTCTGTACGTCCTTTACAACCTCCGGATCCTTTTCGTAATATGCTTTGATAGAGAAGTTCCCCATATCCGGATATTTTTTCATCATGGATGCTTTTGCGAGAAGTCCGCGATACATAATATCAAATATATCAGTCCCGTTCATTACGCCTGATTCCATCAAGGTCCTTTTTGTCAGTTCCTCCGATTCCTTTAAGAGGAAGATATATAATTCCTTCTTGTTCCTGAAATAAAAGAACAGGAGGGACTTACTGATCCCGGCTTCGATGGCAATCTCGTTGACGGGACTTCTTTTATAGGAGTTTCTGGCAAAGACCTTGAATCCGGCGTTTATTATTGCATTCTGCTTTTCTTCTGAGAGTGCGTAAAATTTTTCATTCATAAATTTCACCTGTTATGTTAGATTATTGATTTTTCATGTCATTCTGAGATATATCGTTGTCTGCAAAGCAAACTACGATGTGACGCCTTGTTTTATAGGCATGGGATATTACTTTATGTCTTTCCTGTTATAATTCCAAAATGCTACAATTACACCGGCTGCCATGATAACCATTCCGGGGATGAGATAGCCTATATTAAGAGTTCTGTCGTTTATGATATCGGCCCCTTCGGTATAACCGAACGGAGTAAAGTATTTTAATCCCTTTGCACTGCTTGAGATATTGGCAATGATGTTTAAGAAGTACATAACGGCTGCAATACCGATACCGATGCCAATGCCGGACCTGGTCAGGAATGCGGATATACAGAAGCATATACCGGCAATCTCAAACTGCATGAGGAGTGCGGCTAAATGGAAAAGTACCATAATGCCCCAATCGGTTTCTTCGCCGATGATCAATATTGAACAAGCTGAGCAAAGAAATACCACAATGTTGAGGATAAGGATTATAACGAATGTACTTAAAAGCTTTTCTAATACCACTTTTGTACGTGATACAGGGTGAGTCATCAGAAATTCTGCGGTACGTTCCTTTTCCTCTTTCATGAGTGCAGAAACAGCGGTGATGGCTGCAAAGAATGCTCCGCCTATGCCAAGGATGTTTCCTGCTTCGACAGCATAGAAACCGAGAATACTACCGAAATTTAACTTGTCCATGCCAAAAGCAGCTGTAAAGTTACCCATGGCAGAGAACATTTCATTAACATTTCCCATCTCTGATTTCATCTCGGGATACATGAGGACGCATGCGGCGATGAGCAGGCCTATGGAAAGGCTCCAGATGGTAATTGATAGTTTTTGTGATTTTATTTCCTGTTTTAATATGGTCATGTGAGACTCCTTTTATTACTCGTAATAGTTCATAAATATTTCTTCAAGACTGGGCTCTGTAATGGTTACATCTAATGGCTTTTTACCGGAGAGGTCTTTCAGCAGTTCCTTGATGTCTCCCTTATACAGATATTCTTCGGTACCTGATCCTGTCTTAACAGTCACCTTTTTGGCTCCGGTTTCCTCTAACTGTTCAACCTTATCGGCTATAATTATCTTGCCGTCCTTGATGAACGCGGCAGATTTACAATAATTCTGAACTTCCGAGAGAATATGAGAGGAGAAGAATATTGTTGCTCCGTTTTTGTTTTCCTCATTTAATATGTTGAAGAATTCTCTCTGCATCAGAGGATCAAGTCCGGAGGTAGGCTCGTCGAGGATAAGCAGCTTTGGTGAATGCTGGACGGCACATACTATACCTACCTTCTTTCTGTTACCCAGCGAGAGCTCGTCGACTTTTTTGTTAAGATCGAGACCGAGCCGTTCGGAAAGCACGCCTGCCTTTTTGGAACAGTCGGATTTTCTTAAATCAGCAGAGTATTTTATAATGTCCTTTACCTTCATGCCACGGTAAAAATTTATCTCTGACGGAAGGTAACCTATGTTCTGTAAGATATTTTCTTTTTCAGTGACAATACCATATCCCAGTACCTTGGCACTGCCTGATGTAGGGCTGATGAGTCCCAGCAGCGTTCTGATGGTTGTTGATTTACCTGCACCGTTAGGACCGATGAAGCCAAAGAAATCACCGGCTTCAACCTTAAGCTCTAATTCGTTGATCCCTCTGTTTTTGCCGTATGTTTTGGTTAGTCTGTCAGTTTCTATTGCATAATTCATAGTATTTTTCCTTTTTTGTTTTATTGACCGTTCCGGTTAATGATAATTATACTCCATTGACCGTTTTTGTGAAGACCCTGAATTAAAAAATTTTTGTGTATTATAAACCACCTCAGCAAAATAAACCTAAATATTTTGGTAAAAATAACAAAATATGAAAAAAAGTTCATATTTTTGTTGACAAATGAAATTATTAGTTCTATAATGCTGACTTGTAAAAGATATGAAACATATTTCACATTTTGGAGGGTCACATGAAAGAATTAATTAATTTCAGAAACGTTAAGAAAACATATACTATAGGTGAGAAGTCTTTTGACGCTTTAAACGGAGCAAGCTTCAGTATTAACAAGGGTGAATTTGTAGTTATACTCGGACCCAGCGGCGCGGGCAAATCTACTATATTAAATTTGCTCGGCGGTATGGATAAGGCTACATCAGGTGAGATAATAATTGACGGAAAGGATATCTCAAAGCTCTCAAGTAAGGAGCTTACAAAGTACAGAGCAGAAAACATAGGCTTCATTTTCCAATTTTATAACATCCTGCCTACTTTGACAGTGCAGGAGAATGTTGAACTCATTAATGATATAGTAAAGAACCCTAAGCCTGCCATGGAGGTATTAAAGGGAGTCGGACTTGATATGCATGCAGGAAAGTTTCCTAACCAGCTTTCCGGTGGAGAACAGCAGAGAGTGTCTATAGCCAGAGCTATAGCTAAGAACCCTCTGCTTTTACTTTGCGATGAACCGACTGGAGCGCTTGATTCACAGACAGGTGTGGAGGTACTAAAGCTCCTAAAGGCTCAGTGCGGTGAGGATGCGAACACAGTCGTAGTCGTAACTCACAACAGCCTGATAGCAGAGATAGCGGACAGGGTTATCCGTGTAAAGAACGGTAAGATACGCAGCAATGAAGTAAACTCCAATCCTAAGAATATCGAGGAGGTGGAGTGGTAATGTTAAGAAGGAAACTGTTCAGGGAGATCGGAAAGAACTTATCACAGTTTATCACGATACTCCTTATGGTAATGATAGGCGTTATGGCTTATTCCGGCATAGAAGCATATATGGACGGAATGATAGAAGCCGCCGACAAATTTTACACAGATTATAATCTGCAGGACCTCGATGTTATGGGTGCAGGTTTTTCCTCGGATGATCTTGACACCGTAAAAGGTCTGGCGCATGTAAAGAATGCTGAAAGAAAGCTTGTAATCAATGCTATAAACAGCGAAGATAATGACAAGGGTTTTGTGGTTTCATTTATAGAATCAAATGATATTTCAAAATTCTATGTTGAAGAAGGTGTACCGTTTGATGTTAATACCAAGGGTGCATGGGTTGATGCATGGTACTTAAGTGAAAATAATTTAAAGATAGGCGATAAGATAAAATTTAAGTATGATACTCTGGAGTTAGAAGAGACGGTAGTTGGAGCAATAAAGCTTCCTGACCATATCTATGACGTAAAAGATGAATCTGCGTTGCTTCCAGATCATTCAACATTTGGTTTTATGTATCTTTCAGTAAACGAAATTCCTGAAGATTATGTTAAAGAGATGATCATGAAGGAAGCAGGTATAGCTAAAGAACTTCTGTTCAATATGTTTATGCCGGAGTTTGATTATAAAACATTCCTGCCGTTCAATTACATAATGGTTGACGTGGATGATAAGGCAAATGTTGATGCGGTGAAGGACAGTATAGAAGATGCCGTAGAAGGGGCAATGGCTATCATAAAAATTGAGGACTCGCTTTCTTATTCGACATATCAGGGAGAAATCGATGAGGGCAGGGGCTTTGTAGGTATTTTCTCAGGTCTGTTCCTGTTTATCGCCATACTTTCTGTTATAACAACCATGACCAGGGTTATAAAGAAGCAGAGAATACAGATCGGTACATTAAAGGCTCTGGGCTTCTCTGATATGAAGGTCCAACTGCATTATATAGGATATGGTTTCTGGGTATCCCTTATAGGAGCGGGCTTAGGTCTGCTTGCAGGAAAGTTCTTTATTGGCGAAGTGTTTATGGGGCTTGAGATGGATTTCTTTGAAATCCCGAATAACGGCTCTGTAATGAATCCGTTGAACTATCTGGTTGCATTTGCGGTAGTTCTGGGAATTTCGTTTGTTACTTATCTTACATGCCGTAAACAGTTAAAGGAAAATCCCGCAGAGACCTTGAGGATAGAACTTCCTAAAGTTAAATCCGGTACTCTGGGCTTCACAACTACATCTGTTTTCAAAAAGATGAAGTTTGCTACAAAGTGGAACATAAGGGATGTTATAAGAAACAAGATAAGAACCCTTACCGCAATAGTAGGTATTACAGGATGCTGCGTACTTATAGTCTGTGCGCTGGGTATGCTTAACAGTATTGATCATTTCATTGATTTACAATTTGAGGATCTGTACAATTTCAATTACAGTCTGTCATTAAAAGAGGGTATATCAGGTGATGAGATAAAGACATTGACTGATACATACGGGGATAGGACTTCCCAGACTCTCGGCATAGAGATAAAGGACAGTACCGGGAATAGAACAGCAAATACGGTATTTGTTCATGATGCAGGTGATCTTGTAAGGTTTATAGATCCTGATAATGATTTCATGACTCTGGATAGGAATGACGGTGTTTATATAACTCATAAGCTTGGGGAAAACGAGAATATTAAGATCGGGGATACTATAACCTGGCATATATACGGATCAAAGGACTATTATGAATCAAAGGTAGTAGGATACAATAAGGATCCGCAGACACAGGGCGTGACAGCTACACGCACATATATTGAAAGTCTGGGACTTGACTATATGCCCGATACAATATATACTAATGATGACTTATCAAATAAAAAGGATATAGCAAATGTCCAGGTAGTTCAGGATAAGAGTAACCTGAAGGAAAATATCTCAGGTATGCTCGAGATGATGAGAACAATGATCGTTATCATAATCTTTGTGGCTGTTTTATTAGGCGTGATCATCATTTACAGTATGAGCATCCTGTCATACAGTGAGAAACAATATCAGTTCTCTACCTTAAAGGTTTTAGGATTTGAAGATTCAAAGATAAAAAGAATATTCATCAAGCAGAACAACTGGATAGCCATCGCTGCCATAATCATCGGATTGCCGCTGGGCAGAGGACTTACATCATGGCTGTTTAAGATCTGTATAGACGATAAGTTTGATATTGATACATATATTAGTTTTCCTACCTACTTTTTAGGCGCTGCAGGAACATTCCTGGTATCGTTTGTGGTATCAATGTTCCTGGGAAGAAAGGTTAACAGTATTGATATGGTATCAAGTTTGAAGAGTAATGAGTAAGGTCGAATGCTCCGTAAGGAGCGTTTGACACGGCTCCGCTATGTAACAGTGGAGTTAGTTGGATAGGAATAGAAAGATAAGGTAACATTATGCCCGAAACCAGAATTCCAAAAAGTGAAAAGGCTGTGGCTAAGCGTGCCAGGATAATAGAAAAGGGCTTTGAGCTTATGTGTGAAAAAGGCTTTTACAAGACTACCACTCCTGATATTGCAAAAGCTGCAGATGTATCTACCGGGATCATATATCAATACTTTAAGGATAAAAGAGAAATATTTATGGAGGGCTTGAAGTATTTCGCTAATTCGGTCCTCTTTCCGATGATGGATATCCTGGATGCATCAAGTGCTAATCCTGCAAAGATTGATCTGAATGATATAGAAAAGATACTGGACAGGATTATAACATTGACTGTCCAGAGCCATAGGATGACTCAGAAGGCACATGAGGAGCTTGAAATGATGGCTCATGCCGATGAAGAGATTGCAGAAGTTTTTAATTCGTCAGAGCTGGCCATGACAAAGAAAATAGTAGCTTTTCTGGAAAACAACAATATCATCCTGGAAAATCCGATAGAAAAGATACATATCATATATGGACTAATAGAAAACTATTGCCACGAAACTGTTTACCATCATCACGAAGGATTAAATAACGAGGTGATGAGGTCTGAAATAATTGTGATAATAAAGAGTATTTTACAGGACAGTTTGCCGAAGTGAGCAAAAGGAGCAGAGAATGACACAATACATAGTAACCGGTATGACCTGTGCCGCATGTCAGGCGCGTGTCGAAAAAGCGGTAAGCAAAATACCGGGTGTTGAATCAGTCAGCGTTTCATTGCTTACCAACTCCATGGGAGTGGTAGGTGATGTTGCTGTGTCTGAAGTCATTCATGCGGTAGAGGAAGCCGGTTATGGTGCAAAACTTAAAAATGACGGTTCTTCTGATGTTAAAAAGACATCTGCATCCGAAAGATTAAAGGCTGAAGAAGAGGCATTAAAGGATCATGAAACTCCTAAGTTAAAAAAACGTCTGTTATGGTCGGTTGGTTTTCTGTTGGTCCTTATGTATTTCTCTATGGGCCACAACATGCTTAAACTGCCTGTACCGTCCTTCCTGGAGGGTAACTATACAGGACTGGCTTTGACACAGCTGTTGCTGGCTGTCATAGTGATGTATATAAACAGAGCATTCTTTATATCGGGATTTAGGACTTTGTTTCATTTAAGTCCCAATATGGATACTCTGGTAGCTTTGGGTTCATCGGTATCCTTCGGATGGTCGGTATATGTTTTTTACCGGCTGACATATCTGGTATCCACAGGTACGCCTGCAATGGAGCTTATGGAGATATATCATAGTCAGCTGTATTTTGAATCAGCTGCTATGATACCTGCTTTGATCACTGTAGGAAAGACGCTGGAATCCCTGTCAAAGGGCAGAACCACAGATGCGTTAAAAAGCCTCATGAAGATGGCTCCGAAGACTGCTGTGATAGAGCGTGACGGTGTGCAGACTGAAGTAGGCATAGATGAAGTAAAGGCTGATGATATCTTTGTAGTAAAACCGGGTGAATCCATTCCCGTGGACGGTATCATTATAGAAGGTAGCACTGCAGTGGATGAATCGGCTCTTACCGGTGAGTCCATACCTCAGGATAAGGCAGAAGGCGACAGTATCAGTGCCGCTACTATCAATCAGTCGGGATTTATCCGTGCAAAAGCGAAGCGGGTGGGAGAGGATACTACTTTCTCACAGATCATAAAAATGGTAAGTGATGCAGCAGCGACAAAGGCTCCGATCGCCCGTATCGCAGACAAGGTATCGGGAGTTTTTGTACCTGCGGTTATAGGTATTGCTGTTATAGTATTTATCATATGGATGATAAGCGGGTCAGGTACTGTGTTTGCACTGGAGCGTGCCATAAGCGTCCTGGTTATCAGCTGTCCGTGTGCATTGGGACTTGCTACACCTGTTGCCATAATGGTAGGCAACGGTATGGGAGCGAAAAACGGTATCCTGTTTAAGACAGGTGAATCTCTGGAGTCTGCCGGGAAGGTGCAGATCGTAGCACTGGATAAGACAGGAACTATCACAGAGGGAAAGCCTGAAGTGACCGATATTATCCCCATGGATGGTATAAGTGATGATGAACTGCTTAACTTTGCTTATCTGCTGGAAGTAAGGAGCGAGCATCCCTTAGCTAAAGCGATCGTATCTAAAGTAAAAGAGCCTCCGTGCCCCGCATATCCGGTACTAAACTGGCAGGCTTTGGCCGGCAACGGTGTCTCCGCAGAGCAGAATGGGGAAAAAATATATGCCGGTTCGGGTAAATTTATAAGGACAGTAACAAATATTGATACAAAAATGGGAGATGTTGAAAAAACTCTCTCTGAAGAGGGAAAAACACCGCTGTTTTTTGCCAAGTCGGGAAAACTTTTAGGTATAATAGCGGTAGCGGATGTAATAAAGAAAGATTCTGCTTTGGGCATTAAAGAACTTCAGAACCAGGGTATTGAAGTAATAATGCTCACAGGAGATAATGAGCGTACTGCAAAAGCTATAGGCAAGCAGGCAGGAGTTGACCGGGTGATAGCCGGTGTGCTGCCTGACGGCAAGGAGGCAGTGATACGTGACCTGCAAAAGCGTGGTAAGGTAGCCATGGTGGGAGACGGTATAAACGATGCTCCGGCACTGACCCGTGCTGATATCGGTATAGCCATCGGAGCAGGAGCTGATGTGGCTGTCGATTCGGCAGATATAGTTCTGATGAATTCGAAGCTGACGGATGTATCGGGAGCAGTAAGGCTCAGCAGGGCTACTCTCAGAAACATTCATGAGAATCTGTTCTGGGCATTTGCTTATAATATCATCCTTATCCCTATGGCAGCAGGAGTATTTAAGAGCATTCAGATGAACCCGATGTGGGGAGCCGCAGCGATGTCAATATCAAGTTTTACTGTATGTATGAATGCCTTAAGATTAAATCTTTTTAAGGTACATGATGCAAAACGTGACCGTAAACTGAGACATCCGGCAAAACTGGATACAGATATTTCCGATGAGAATGTAATAAGAAGTAACGATAATATAATAACGGAGGGCAAACAAATGACTAAGACTTTGAAGGTAGAAGGTATGATGTGTATGCACTGTGAGGCACGTGTAAAGAAAGCACTTGAGGCTATCGCCGGTGTGGAGAGTGCAGTAGCCGACCATGAAGCAGGTACTGCTGTAGTAACACTTAATGCCGAGGTTGCAGATGATGTTTTACGTAAAGCAGTAGAGGATCAGGATTACAAGGTACTTGGAGTAGAATGATATTATTTGTATTATCATTCGGAACATAATTAAGAATCTAAGAAAAACAAAAAGCTCAGGATCAAATAGTAAAATATCCTGAGTTTTTATAATTTTCAACAAGTGATCAACAGATGTTCATTAGCTACATCATTATATACTTCACATTTTCTGTCCGATACATCATAAACATGCACTATATCCAAGAGTTCGGAGCTGTCATCAAATTCTGCTGAGATATTTTTTGAACCTTCGAGTTTTTCTGGTGAATAATGTACAGTCTTCTCATTATGGAATACCGCAGTATACAATATCTCCGCTTCCACAAGGTCCTGGAAAATGTGGCTTCCATATGAAAGCTCAGGGTTATATCCCGCCTTGGATTCCTCTGTCTCACAAATAATCTCAAATGCACTTATATCTGAAAATGCCGTAGGCACTCCGAGTTCAGGGGATGTTGTCCCGACACGTCCCGGCACTATAAGCATCATGTGTTTATTCTTATCACGGAAATACCAATTTATTTTTCCTATAAGTTTTGCAACCTTGATCTTATCCTTATAAGGCATTTCATAATATTTGACCGGATCTATCAATACAATAATATCCAATTCCGAGGCTTTAGACATACCCATAGAGGCTCCTTTGCTCTCCAGCAGTATTTTCTCTTGAGGTATATCTGCCGGTATCATGGTCCCGGTCTTTCCTTTCTGTACCTGCAAAGGCCTGCACTGCAGCAGATCTATCGAGTATTCCCCATTCTCTGAAATATTAATGGTAAACTCCGTATCTACCGGATACTCGTATTCTTCCTGAATAGAGTGAAGCATCCTCTTCATCTGCTCCATCAAGGTCTTATTTGCCACAAGTCCCTTACATGAGATGAATTTTACCTCCCTGTTTCTGCCCATTTCACGCAGTCTGTCCTCGGCATCATAGTCATGTTCCAGGAGTATCTTATCGAGATAAACAGGTAAATCCGGACTTATCTCATCAAGTGAAAGCCTTTTTAATACCTGTTCGGGCATATTTATAACTTCAGCCTTTCCCTGCGAAAACTTATGTTTATCAGCTGATGAAGAATATGATGTTTTTTCGGGCATATCGAGATTTACTATCCTTGGATATGAGCCCTCGGTCCTGTCAACCGCCGATGTACCGAGTCCCATTACAAGCCGCAACATACCTGCGGTAGGATCACTGTCCTTCATGATGCGATAGGGACTGTAGGAATATCCGACTCCTGCAGCACAAGGCATATAGTTTGCTCCATAGTATGAACCGGAAACTCTTTGAATAAGCAGTGCCATCTGTTCATCTCTTTTATCAAGTCCGCGTCTTTTTCTGTAATCAAGAGCAGACAGGCTCATGGTACTGGCATAGACTATCTTTATTGCATTTTCAAACTCATCTATCCTTTCCTCAAGGCTGCCTCTGTTTACACAGAATACCGACTCGTATTTCCCTGCAAATGCATTTCCAAATCCATCCTCCAGGATACTGCTGGATCTTATGATATAAGGATCCTGTCCGTAATACTCTATGATCCTTACAAACTGTTCCCTCATAGAATCAGAGAAAGTGCCTCCCATAAGTTTAGAGGCAAATTCTTCTGCCAGTATAAAATAACCTTCATCCGTACGTTGCTTTATCCTGGTATCCCATAGATTATTATCAACTATATATGTATAATAAAGATCTGAACCTACATAAAATGAATCATGCGGCTCAAGTACCTCGCTTATATCGGGTTCATTATTACGGATAATTGCTCTCGCAAGGAGCATTCCACAGGCCTTGCCTCCTATCATACCGGTACCTATCATATGATCCCTGACGGCAAAGTAATCTTCTGCTGTGAAGTTCTTCTTTACCATCTCACGCATCTTTGTATCACGTGTCATCATGATATCGCACATCTTTGAACATTCATCCGTGATATTTAGCCCGGATTCCTGCATAAGCTTTACACGATTGAAAAATCTGTCCCATGAGTCCGAATATTGTTCTTCGGCTGAGCGCTGGGCCCGCCCAAGAGTTTGATAAAAACGGCTGGATATTACACCGTCCAGTATCGGTCGGAAATGACCTGTTTCCGGATCATAAGTATGCGGAAGGAACATAGTATCAGAATTTCTGTTCCAGACCTTTTCAGGTCTTATATATATGTTTTTGCTGTCGGAATATACATCAAAGAAAAGCTGAGTGGTATTAAGTATTTTATTTACTGCCTGTACGGAATGTTTTCCTCTTTTTATAGGGAAAAAGGCAACTGTATCCAAGATAAAAAGGAAAGGACATGTTACCCTGAAAAAATTTCCCATCATAAGGTCAGTAGCCCAAGCTGCCTGAAGCTCAGAAAGACAGTCAAAAACATAGAAAGCATCTTTTCCTTCACGGTCTATAATATTATGAATCTCCACGGTGAAGTTTTCAAATCTGTGTGTCAGGGGAACTTCGACAGTTTTTACTTCCGGACATTCATCGATGAGCGGAGCATGACTGGCAAAACGAAGATAGATAATGTTCCTTTTATCTTCTATAGCCTGTCTGACATAGGGTTCCATGAAAAGTTTGAATTCTGCCAGGTCGGAAACTCTCCATACGACATTGTCACCCAAACGTATGTTATCAAGAGCCACATCCATTTCCGGTATTCCGCTTTTTACTCTGTCAAATGCTGCCATATTCTGCTCCTTTCCATAATAGCATAATCAATTATTATTCTCAGTTGTTTGAAATATGCTCCAATTCCTTCATCCATATATTTACAGAAGCGTCGCTTGGCATACGCCAGTCGCCACGGGGTGATAGCGTAACAGTACCGACCTTGGGACCGTCAGGCC
>JAEEGH010015693.1_pt1 | contig 16410 bp, 11 predicted proteins | sample 9134181 | NCBI WGS metagenome assembly JAEEGH01 (sample SAMN16246544, study PRJNA631951) | gut metagenome | biome: gut microbiome; feature: rumen; material: DP-attached | host: Bos | place: Iran: Karaj | collected 2018-10
TCGGGGTTCATGGTGGTTTCCCACAGCTGCTCGGGGTTCATCTCGCCAAGACCTTTGTAGCGCTGGGTGTGCAGGGCGGTGGCGTTCTCGTCGCCTGCTACGTACTTGTCGATGAATGCCTGCCGCTGCTGCTCGGTGTAGCAGTACTCCGAGAACTTCTTGTACGTACACTTGTAAAGTGGCGGTGTGGCGATGTAGAGGTGTCCCTCCTGAATGACCTTCGGCATGAAGCGATAGAAGAGGGTCATGATGAGCGTGTCGATGTGCGAGCCATCGACGTCGGCGTCGGTCATGATGATAATCTTGTCGTAGCGCAGTTTGTCGACGTTAGCTTCGCGGTCGCCTTCGCCGTCAACGCCGAAGCGGACGCCGATGCTCTGGATGATGTTCATCACCGACTCAGCCTCGAACACGCGGTGCCACTGTACCTTTTCGACGTTCAGGATTTTTCCGCGAAGCGGCAGGATGGCCTGGAAGTGGCGGTCGCGTCCCTGCTTGGCCGAGCCACCAGCGGAGTCACCCTCAACGAGGAATATCTCGCAGGTCTTCGGGTCTTTCTCCGAGCAGTCGGCAAGCTTGCCGGGCAGTCCTCCGCCTGTCATCGGATTCTTGCGCTGCACGCTCTCACGGGCTTTGCGGGCGGCGATGCGGGCAGTGGCAGCAAGCACCACCTTGTCGCATATCATCTTGGCCTCCTTGGGGTGCTCCTCCAAGTAATTGCTCAGGGCTTCGCCTACGGCCTGCTGAACGGCACCAGCTACCTCGGAATTGCCGAGCTTGGTCTTTGTCTGTCCCTCGAACTGGGGCTCAGCCACTTTGATGCTGATGACAGCGGTGAGGCCTTCACGGAAGTCCTCGGGCGCAATCTCAATCTTGGCCTTCTCTATCTGCTTGGAAATCTGCGGGTCGTTGTCGGCGTACTTCTTCAGGGTACGGGTGAGGGCTGCACGGAAACCGGCAAGGTGGGTACCACCCTCAATTGTGTTGATGTTGTTGACGTAGGAGTGGATGTTCTCCGAGTAGTCCGTGTTGTACATCACGGCCACCTCAATAGGCACACCCTGCTTCTCGGTCTTCAGGTAGATGACGTCGTCGACGAGATGGGTACGGTGACGGTCTACATAGCGCACGAACTCCTTCAGTCCGTCCTTGGCGTGGAACACTTCTTCCTTGATGTTGCCGTCCTCATCGGGACGCATGTCCTTTAGCGTGATAGTGATACCTGCGTTCAAGTAAGCCAACTCGCGCATACGGCGGGCTATGATGTCGTACTTGTACTCGGTGGTGGTGAAGATGGTGCCGTCAGGCCAGAACTGCTGGCGAGTACCCGTCAGGTCGGTGTCGCCGACAATCTTGACGTCGTAGAGGGGCTTGCCCTTCTCGTACTCCTGCTGATAGATGTGGCCGTTACGGAACACCTGCGACATCATGTGGGTGGAGAGTGCATTGACGCACGACACACCGACACCGTGCAAACCGCCCGACACCTTGTAGGAACCCTTGTCGAACTTACCGCCGGCATGGAGCACGGTCATGACGACCTCCAGTGCCGACTTGTGCATCTTCTCGTGTTCGTCGACGGGGATGCCTCGGCCGTTGTCCTGAACAGTGATGGAGTTGTCTTCGTTGATAATTACTTCAATATGGGTACAAAAACCGGCCATAGCCTCGTCGATAGAGTTGTCTACGGTCTCGTTCACCAGGTGGTGAAGACCCTTCTCACTGATGTCACCAATATACATGGCCGGACGCTTACGAACGGCCTCTAATCCTTCGAGTACCTGAATGTTACTCGCTGAGTAGTTCTCCTGCTCTTTTATTATTTCTTCTGCCATTTCTATTAATTTGCAATTTGGATGCAAAATTACAAAAAAAAGGTGGGATAAACGAAGTTTATCTGCTAAAAAACTACAAAAAAAAAGAAGCGGTCAGACCTTTCAAGGTACGACCGCTTGCTATTGTTGGGTGTAACGAGTGTTTATCCCAGTTTGTTGATGTGGATGCAAAGGCTCGACTTCAGGTTGGCAGCCTTGTTCTTGTGGATGATGTTGGTCTTGGCCAGCTTGTCGAGCATCTTCTGTACCTTCGGATACAGGGCTACAGCCTCTTCCTTGTTGGTCATAGCGCGCAGCTTGCGAACAGCGTTACGCATGGTCTTTGCATAATACTTGTTGTGGAGTTGTCTTTTCTTCTCTTGGCGAATTCTCTTCACCGATGATTTGTGGTTTGCCATTTTGTTTTGTTAATTTTGATGTTTGAATGTTGCATTAAAGCCTGAGGGTCTTGCGCCTTTCAGCTGCCCGGGCTGACTCTACTGAGCCCTCTGCCACCTTATCCCTGTCTTTTAGCAGGTAGCACTTGGCTGTGCAGATGACAGATTTAACGATTGTAGTCCCTAGGAGAGTCGAACTCCTCTTTAGAGAATGAAAATCTCTCGTCCTAACCGATAGACGAAGGGACCAAATGTATTTACTATTTGACTATGTACGATGCACGATTTCGTCAAAAGCGGGTGCAAAGGTACTGCTTTTTTTCTAATTGGCCAAATTTTCTTCGGGAAAAATGCAGTTATTCGCGTTTTTTGTGTAATTTTGCACCGTATGTTGACAAAAACGGAGGCCATAGTGCTGCATGCGTTCAAGTATGGCGAGACGCGCATGATAGTCGATACGTTCACTCGCACGAACGGTCGGCTGTCGTTTGTCGTGCAGTTGCCGAAGACGACGAAGGGGAAGATGAAGAAGCAGTTCTTCCAGCCGCTGACCTTGCTCAACGTGGAGAGTGACATCCGGCCCCGCCTGCAGTTGCAGAAACTGAGTAGCGCGACGATACTGACCCCCTTGCCTACCCTGCAGATGGAGCCTGCCAAGCTGTCGATAACGCTGTTTCTGGCCGAGTTCCTCTATCATGCCCTAAAGGGTGAGCAGCGCAACGAGCCGCTGTTCGACTACGTGATGAGCAGTCTGCAATGGTTAGACGGATGTAACGGCCACGTAGCCAACTTCCATCTGGTGTTTCTGATGCGTATGGCCCGCTTCTTGGGCTTCTATCCCAATCTTGACGGCTATGAGCCGGGGTGCTGCTTCGACCTGCGGGCCTCCACGTTTTGCATGGAGCAGCCTCCACACCGTGACGTGCTGCCACCCGACGAAGCCGACAAAGTGCTGCTGATGATGCGCATGGACTATGCCACGATGCACGTCTACCGCTTGACTCACCACGACCGCAACCGACTGTTAGACATTGCGCTCACCTACTACCGCATCCACCTCCCTGCTTTCCCCGAGCTTCGTTCGCTCGGGGTATTGCAGGAAATGTGGGGATGATATGGCCCGCCGTTTACAGCAGGTTCATCGTATCGGTAGCAATCATCAGCTCCTCGTCGGTGGGGATGACAACCACTTTCACCTTCGAATCGTCAGCTGAGATGACAGCCTCTTCGCCGCGGACGTTGTTCTTCTGCTCGTCGAATTTGATACCCAGGAACTCCATGTCCTTGCACACCTCGGAGCGCATGCCAATCTGGTTCTCGCCGACACCAGCCGTGAAGACGACCACGTCGAGACCACCCATAGCGGCAGCGTAGGCACCGATGTACTTCTTGATACGGTAGAAATACATATCCTGAGCCAACTTGGCACGCTCGTCGCCAGCATTGGCAGCATTCTCGACGTCGCGCATATCGCTCGAACCGCCCGTCAGACCAGCCACACCGCTCTTCTTGTTCAGCAGGTTGCTCATGCCGTCGGCATCAAGGCCGAGCTTCTTCTCGATGAACGTCACAGCACCACCGTCGATGTCGCCGGCACGGGTACCCATCATCAAACCCTCCAGCGGGGTGAGACCCATCGACGTGTCGATGCACTTGCCATCCTTTACGGCTGCGATGGAGCCGCCGTTGCCTACGTGGCAGGTCACCATCTTCGTACCTTCGGCAGGAATGCCCAAGAACTCGCAGGCGCGGGCCGATACATAGCGGTGAGAGGTGCCGTGGAAGCCATAGCGACGGATACCGTACTTCTCGTACAACTCGTAAGGAATGGCATACATATAAGCCTTCGGAGGCATCGTCTGGTGGAAAGCTGTGTCGAACACGCCTACCTGCGGCAGGCCCGGCATCAGTTCCTTCACGGCGTTCACGCCCTTCAGGTTGGCCGGATTGTGCAGCGGAGCCAGGTCGGAGCACTCCTCGAAGGTCTTCAGTACCTCGTCAGTCAGGATAACGCTCTTGTTGAACTTCTCGCCGCCATGCACCATGCGGTGGCCTACGGCATCAATCTCGTCAAGACTCTTGATGACACCAATCTCGGGGTCGGTCAGCAGCGAGAAGATGAACTTCACGCCCTCGGTGTGCTCAGGTATGTCGTGCATAATCTGACGCTTCTCGCCATTGGCGAGCTTCACCTTTACAAAGGCACCGTCCAAGCCTACACGCTCGGCACCGCCACTGGTCATCACACTCTTGTCGTCCATGTTGTAGAGCGCGTACTTAATCGAGCTACTACCACAGTTTAATACTAATATCTTCATAGAAAGCCCACCCAAGCCCTCCCAAAGGGAGGAATGTTTATTTACATGTTGGGTGCTCCATTTTTTTATGTGTTATACTTGTTGTTAATATTGTTCAAAGCCTTTCCCTTATGTCTATTCAGACACCCCTCCCTTTGGGAGGGCTTGGGTAGGCTTTTTGCCTTACTTCTTAGCATCCATAGCCTGGCAGGCGGTGATGGCAATCATGTAGTAGATGTCATCAACAGAGCAGCCGCGAGAGAGATCGTTCACCGGACGGGCGATGCCCTGCAGAACCGGACCGATAGCGATAGCATCGCCAAGACGCTGCACCATCTTATAGCCGATGTTACCCACCTCAAGGTTCGGGAACACGAGCACGTTGGCCTTGCCGGCAATGTCAGAGCCGGGAGCCTTCTTAGCACCTACGCTGGGAACGAGGGCTGCGTCGGCCTGCAACTCACCGTCAATCTTCAGGTCAGGAGCCATCTCCTTAGCCAGACGGGTAGCCTCAATCACCTTGTCGCACACCTCGTGCTTGGCAGAGCCCTTTGTCGAGAAGCTCAGCATAGCCACGCGAGGATCCTCGAAACCGGCTACGGCCTTGGCCATCTGAGCGGTGCAGACTGCAATCTGCGAGAGCTGATTGGCATCGGGCATCGGAGTAACAGCGACGTCGGCTACTACGAGCACACCGTCCTCACCATACTGCTTCTGCTTCGAGATGAGCAGCAGACCACCGCTGACGCAGGTGATACCGGGCTGGCACTTGATAATCTGCAGGGCAGGACGCAACGTGTCGCCAGTAGTCGAGAGCGCACCAGAAATCTGGCCGTCGGCACCCTCGGTCTTGATAATCATGCAACCCAGATACAGCGGGTTCTTAATGAGCTTGCGGGCCTCCTCAATGGTCATGCCCTTCGACTTGCGAATCTCGGCCAGCTTCTCGGCCAGTTCCTCGCTCTTCTCGTAGTTTTCGGGGTCGATGAGTGTGGCTTTGCCAACGTTCTGCAGTCCCTTCTCCTTAGCGAGGGCGTTCACCTTCTCAGGGTTACCAATCAGGATGATGTCGGCAATGTCGTCGGCCAATGCACGGTCGGCTGCACAAAGTGTACGCTCCTCTTCTGCTTCGGGAAGCACGATGCGCTGCTTGTTACTCTTAGCACGCGCTACAATCTTACTTAATAAATCCATAGTTTGCTTGTTTTTGTTTTAGAATTACGAATTGCGTGCAAAGGTAGCACAAATTTTTGAAATCTGTGCCACCTTGGGGGATAAAACTTGTTAATGCCGCAATATTTCGTTATTCCTTTGAGATTGTGACGGTCACGAAGGGGCGGATAATATCGTTTTTACTAAATAGGTTTGTATCTGATCCAGATTGAGAGCCTTGATTTAATCTATGACTCTTAACAATACCTTCAGCATCATAAATATAATTCTTTAGTTTATCCAGACTAACACTATTACTAACTCCGCTAAAGAGTTCGTTAACCTTAGCATACTGCTCGTATAGACTGACAAGTTCATTTAGTGAGGGTAATCGCCAATCACTAAATTCATCTACATCATTTCTCGCTATTATTATGTTGAATGCATTATTTATCTCTTCAGCAGATGAACGTCCATTTACTCCATCCCCCACACTCTCTTCTTTCGGTGACACCAAAACAACCTCAGCATAATCATCGTGGTCGGCAACGCTTAGCACGAAGCAACCATGATAGAGCGTATTGACGGCAGGAATATCGCCAGTTACGGTGTTGTCGCCCGACGAAGGCTCCGACGGCGTAGGCTCTTCCGTTGTGCTGCCTGTAGCACCACTCTCGTCGAATTCGAAGCTGATAGTGCGCTCACCCTTCCAAGTAGCACCCGTGATGGTTCCCGTCAGCTCTACACCTACCGCCTCTGTGTAGGTTCCTTCGATGTTGATTTTGTAGCCAGCCTCCAATTCTTCGTTTGAACTGTAGGAGTAGCTCTTGGTGCCGTCGCTCGTAGTGATGTTGACGGAGATGGTAGCGGGCTGACTGCTGGGTGGCAATAGGAATTGCTCGGCCGTCGATTTCCAGGTGCGGCCGTCTTCTTGCTTCGTCAACGCGATGGTTGCCGTCCCCGTTTCTGCGGCGTACGACGTCCCGACGGTCAGCGCTTGATACAAGGGAGCCATCGACAGAGATACCGCCGTAGCTGCGGCAGGCACCTGACTGATGGTGATACTCTGCACGAGCATGACCTTCCGCTCCAGTCCCAACGTCAGCGCGTTCGAGCCACCGTCGACCAACGTTACCGTAGAGCTTGCCGCCATAAGGTCGGTCAGGCTTTCGCCCTCATTAAGCGTCAGCGGAGTCGTCTTGGTGACATCCTCTTTGGTCGGCAGCGTGTACGTCTCTGTATCAGCACCTCCGATGGCATACACCGAGTAGTCGCCTTCGGGCAGCGTCAGTTTCAGCGACTGGTCAGCATCGCCGATGACCTGCACGGCCTTACATTCATCGTTCTGGAACACATAGACGTTGACGGGGTAGCTGACCGCAGCTTCACCTCCCGAACGGGTTCTTATCTGCAGAACTGAACTGGTTTGGCTGACGGAATCCTCCACCACGTCTTTGCCACATCCCGTGAGAACCAAGGCCATCACGGCTACGAATGTAAGATACTTTTTCATTGGCTTCATAGTGCTTAGAACGAAAAACTATTCACGCTGTCCCATTCAGGGTCGGCAGTCATACGGAGGCTCCCTTCGCTGGTGCTGCCCTTGCTGCCGTTGCCGAAGAAACTGCCCGTATAGCGAGTCACCTGGTTGCGGGTGATGGGAACATTGTCGAACGTCCTTTCCTTGATGACGTCGTCGTTGGCATCCAACGCCCTGACGATGATGCTCAGTACGTCGTTTTCCTCATGGGGCATCGTGTATATCTCGAAGGTCGTTACCCCTTCGGCTGCGGTTCTGGTTTCCGTCTGTCGGCTCTGCTTGGCACCGTAGCCGGTAGCAGGCGAGAAAGTGGATGAGCCGCCCGTATAGTAGAACCACATCTTTGCCAGGTTCGAAGGCATCTCCTCGTCGGTCAGCATCAGGCGGAACATGGCTACAGCGCGTGTCAGCGTCAGGTCATACTCCTGCGGCTCGTCGGTGACTATGAGGTCGCCGTAATAATAAAAGGTGTCGGTTACCTTGTTGTTGGCAAACGATACGACTTCCGTCGAAGTGATGGTGGCCGAACCCTCACCGTTGTGGGCGATGACCACCAGTTGGTAGGTACCCGAGGCCAGCGTCATTGCCACCGTGCCGTACTCGCTGTCGCTCTGTTTCTGCGAGACGCTCTTCACCTTTGTACCCTCGCTGTCGAACACGGCGATGTTGATACGTGAGCAGATTTGGGCAATGTCAGCAGCAGTTCTTGTGCCAAAGTCTTCCTGCTCAAACTGCGACAGGTGCAGGATGATGTTCGCCTCACTATGCTCCGCATCCTCACTCGCCTCGGCCTCGCCCATTATCGGTTGCTCGCAAGCCGCGACAGCCAGCGCTGCCATCAAAAGCAGTACAAAAGTCCTAACCTTGCTCATACTTCTCACTTCTCACTTTTCACTTCTCACTTCAACACCACCTTCTTCCCGTCTCTGATGTACAGGCCCTTCTTAGGTGTCTGGTTCAGGCGTCGGCCCTGCAGGTCGTGTGTTGAATGTTGAACGTCGAACGTTGAACGATGAACGTCCTGGATAGCGGTGATGACGTTGCCTTTCAGACCGTCCTTGGTGTAGTAACCGCCGTTCTCGAACGGCAGGTCAGCAGTCTGCGGCGTACCGCTGTTGCTGAAGATAATCTTGGCAGGCTGCTTGGCAGAGCTGTTATTCTGCTTTGTGCCGTCCCAAGTCCATTTCCACACCTTGTTGCCATTGTTTGCCGTACCTAAAAGTGTGCAGTCGACGCCTGGCCAGTTCTTGCGCTGCGAGTAGGTAAAGTTGTCGGAAGGTGTATCCGTCCAAGCCCAGCAGCAGATGGTGCCCGTCCAGGTGGCGGGAGCCTCGAAGAAGGCGCACACCTCGCCGTCGTTCACCACGCAGAACTCAGGAATGTCGGCAGGCTTCTCGCTCTCCTTCTCCTTAATATTATAGGTACGCACGACGGGAGTACCCACCTCCTTGCCGTCTACCACGAGGGTCAGGCTCAACGTGTGGGTGCCAGTAGTCAACTGCAACACGTGGCCGCTGCTGACGACGTTAAGTGACTTTTCGCCGTCCAGCGTATAGCTCACCTTCGCATTGCTGTTGGTGCTGACAGCCGCCAGTCGTACCTGCTGCTTGCCCTCGTAGGTGCCCGACGGCAGATCGGCGTAGGCCGTCTCCATCGTTGCGGGCAGGTAGTAAGCATAGTGGTAACCCGCAAGCACCTTTGTCCACTCGGCAGCGTTGACGTTCGACTCGTTGGCACCCACATTGCCCACAACCACCAGCAGGCGGTTCTCGCCGCCCGTCTTGATGATATTGGCGTAGTAGCCGGTGGTGCTGCGGAAGTTGTCATAACTGCTCTCGTTGTTGATGCCTGCCGTCTTGCGTGCAGCCGCCATCGCCTTGATTTCAGCGGGATAGGCCAGCCAATGCTTCAGGAATATGCAAGGCGTTCCGGGCATAGCCAGCAGGTAGGCATTGGCAGCCAGCGTGTCCTTCTTCAGCGGGTCCTGGGCAGCGTTTGAGCGCTTCTCCGTGTCGTGGTTCTCGACGAAGGTCACAGCGTAGCGGCGGTAGGTCCCGCTCTGGTAGTTGCTGCTGACCAACGGCCAGTTACCGTCGTTCTGCTGTGCCAAACGGCTGTAGTTACCGTTGTTCATCGCGTTGCGCACCGTGTAGCGGAACTGGAAGTCGAAGGCCGCACTCTGTATCTGGCCGTCCACCTTCGTGCCGTCAATCCAGTTCTTGATGGTGTTGGTGCCGTCCCAGCATTCGCCGACGCTGAATTCCGGCTGTGCCGAGGCGTTGTACATGCCCGTGTAGGTTGCCGAGTAGCCCTTCACCATGTCGTAGCGGAAGCCGGCATAGCCCAGGTCGTTCTTCAGGAAGTCCAGATAGGCCTTTACAATCGTTTGCACATTCTGGCTCCTGTGGTCCAAGTCGCGCATGCCGTCCCAGCCCTCACCCGTATCATTGCTGCCGAGTGTGACGCCGAGTCGGTTGGCCTCTGTCTTTGCCTTGCCGTTATCGTCGTTAGCGCAAACGTCGGAAGGCCCCATCGAGTAGGTCACACCCTTGTACGTCTCCGACGGGAACCCGAACCAGCCGTTGTTGCTCTTGCGGTGGTTAATCACCACGTCGGCGATGGTCTTGATGCCATTCTCCCGATAGGTATTTATGAGGTCGCGCAACTGCTGCTCATTGCCGAACGAGCTGTTGTAGTTCTCGAACCAGTACAGGTCGTCGTAGCCCATCGACGTGCCTCCGCAATTGCCGCTCTGGGGCAGCCACACCAGGTCGAACGTACCGTTCAGCTGGTCGGCCTGCGACTTCAGCACCGTCCATTGCGAGTCGTCGTAGGAGTCCCAGTAGAAGCCTTGCAGCATGACGCCGCCATACTGTGCAGGCCATCCCTGTGCAGCCACGCTGTTAATCGCTAAATGACAAATAACAAATGATAAAATCAGTAACAGTCGTTTCATGTTGTTTCGGGTTTTTTGTTTGGTGCAAAGATATAAAAAAAGCAGCTTCGCTGTTCTCCAAGCACCTTCTTTTATATCGATTACCATGCGCAAACGTTTGCACGTCCAAAAACAGGTAACCTCCTAACCTGATGCTCTGAAACCCCTTTGTAGAAAGGCGTTCTGAGAGGTTAGGAGTTGCCGGAACTCCTAACCCACTCCTTTTCTGTCCTATGTTTCATACTTCATTCGCTGTGTTCAACTTTTGGGGTGCAGTTCATAGGAGTGGGTTAGGGGTAGGTTAGGAGTCTCAGCAACTCCTAACCCACCTGAAACCACGATGTCCAAAGCATTTGAGGCCTGGCAGGTTAGGGGTTAGGTGTTTTTTCAAAAATGCTTCAAAATAGCAGCCAAACGGTTCTTTGTAACCGCATACTTATGCGCGTTCTGCATAAACATGCACACCATCACCCCCTCTTGAGTTTCCCTAGGGTAAAGTCGGAGTTTACCCTAGGGAAACTCTGGGTTTACCCTACCCAAACTCCCAGTTTGCTCCGTCCAATCTGGAAATGCATAAACATGCACCTTTGTCTTTACCATCGTATAGATAAGGTACACGGAATATGTGAAACGACAAAACTTTTGAGAGATTTTTCTCGTCTTTCTTCTTTTGTTTCGTGATTTTGTGCTACCTTTGCACACATAATTTATAATAGAAACTATTCTATGGCAAAGATTAATGTCCAAAATACGGAGATTACCATCGTTTCCCATAATGACGATGACTATATTTCATTGACCGATATGGCTCGAAGCCAGTTGCAAGAGCATATTATCTTTCGTTGGCTCAGTCTGAAAAGCACGATTGAGTACCTTGGTGAATGGGAGATGCTTTACAATCCAAATTTTAATTGTACCGAATTCGGTACATTTAGAAATATGGCTGGTAGCAATAACTTTGTTCTTTCTGTCAAGACATGGATTGAAAAGACAAATGCCATAGGCATTTTCTCCAAGGCTGGCCGCTATGGTGGAACGTACGCCCATAGAGATATAGCTTACCACTTTGGCATGTGGATAAGTCCTAAGTTCCAACTGTTACTCGTTAAGGAATACCAACGTTTGAAAGCTGAAGAGCAAAAGATGTTGGGCTGGACAGCAAAAAGGGAATTATCCAAAATCAACTATCATATCCACACCGATGCCATCAAGAGCCACCTGATACCAGCAGAAATCACGGCAGCTCAGGCAAGCATCATTTATGCAGAGGAAGCTGATGTTTTGAATGTCGCAATGTTTGGAATGACTGCCAAGCAATGGCGAGAGGCTAATCCCGACTTGAAAGGCAATATCCGCGACTATGCCACTATCAATGAGCTGATATGCCTCTCGAATATGGAGAACATCAATGCCGTGCTTATCAACGACGGAGTACCCCAAGGCGAAAGGCTTATTAAACTCAATCAGATAGCTATTCAGCAAATGCAGGTGCTGGAAGATAATGAAAGTAGGAAACTGTTGAAGTAAAACAATCATGTACGAGCAAGAGTTCCAGGGAGATGTATTCTATATGATGTTTTACGCGGCAGTGGCAGCTTTGAATCTGGTTGCCTGCTGCTATCTGCTGTTCCGCAGGGGGAACGCCTTTGCTCCTGATATTACTTCGCCTCTACGTTTGCGCCACTGGACTGCAGTATTCTTTGCCTTCATGACTTTGAGTCACTTGTGGTATATGCCGAGCATCTACCTCACTTCAAGCGATGATAGGATGCTGTGCTATAACGTAGGCGGAATGCTCGATTGTTTGACGACTTTTCCTTTGGCGATAGTCATATTGCTTACTATGCTACAAGACCGCCAACGGCCGCTGTGGCCTGCTTGGCTGATAGTTACACCTTCAGTTGTAATCATGGCATTGAACATTGTCAGCCGTAGCGAAGCCCTTATACCGATGTCAAATGCCTATTTGCTATTGTTGGGCATTGGCTTAATAGTATATATGGTACGCGCGACAAAACAATACGGACGATGGCTGCGTGACAACTATGCCGACCTGGAGCACAAGGAGGTGTGGCAGAGCATCGTGGTATTGGCCGTCATCTTGCTGGGGTTCGGTATCTATACGTCTGAAATCGGTGGTCTGGCCAACAAATACATCGTTCAGGTGAACAACATCTTGCTGATATGCTACCTCCTGTGGCGGGTAGAGACGTTAAGCGACTTAAGTTCTTCAATCCAAACGGATACAATCATAACCACAAATGATGCGGAAGAAAAAACTGATACCCCTGAGAGTAATGGTTTATCACCAACCGTTAGTAGCAATATTGGCTCATTATTAAAACGATTTTGCGAGGAACCGCAACTTTATCTGCAACATGACATTTCCGCTATGCAACTCGCTAAGCAGATTGGCACCAATCGTGTATACCTCAGCAAATACTTTGCCTCGCAGGGTATCACTTATAGTACCTACATCAATGGTCTGCGTATCCAGCACTCTATCAACCTTTACCATGAGGCCGTCGCGACCCATCAGCCTATAACGGTCCAACAACTGGCCGACAAGAGTGGTTTCCACAGTTACAGTACGTTTAATGCTGCATTCAAACAGATCATGGGAATGACAGCGACAGAGTGGATGTCTTCAGAATTGTAAAAAAACAATTCAGAATTGTAAAAACTTGCCTGCCAAGGCTATTTGGGCTATTGTGATTTCAAAGGAAATTGACTACCTTTGCACAATAACCCTAAAATAATTGTAACAATGAGAAAATTAAAAATGTGGATGAATGCCGCCATCCTTATTTGCGGTACAAGTGTGTTCACAGCGTGTTCGTCGAATGACGACAATCCGGTACATGTAAATCCTGAGAGCGAGAATAAGGCTCCCGATTACAGCGATAAGAACAACTGGTTGAGGCAGCCTGAAGTAACAAAGGACGTCGATGTGTTTTATGTTTATCCCACGGAATATAGCGACGATTCAGAGGGGGCTTCGACGTTCGCTGACATCAACGATAAGACTGTCAGAGAGTCGGCGAATTCAACCTATCTGATGCAGGCGACGGCTTATGAAGAAAGTGCCAATGTCTTTGCTCCTTATTACAGGCAGGTCAACATGATTTCACTGGCCACACTACCCGTTGCTGAACGAAACGCAGCCCTTGCCAGCATTCCCAAAGAAGATGTCTTTGCCGCGATTGACTACTATTTTAAAAACCTGAATGGTGGAAGGCCCTTCATCCTCGCAAGTCATTCCCAAGGTTCTGTGATGCAGAGCTTTGTGCTTGCAGAATATATGAAAGCGCATCCAGAGTATCTGAAGCGCATGATTGCAGCTTATGTCATTGGTTATTCTATTACGGAAGATTATCTCAAAGCCAACCCACATCTGAAATTTGCAGAGGGAGCTGACGATACTGGTGTGATTATATCATATAATACCGAAGGGCCAGGAAACGAAAACAATCTTGTTGTTCTGCCAGGTGCCATCAGCATCAATCCGCTGAACTGGAAGCGAGATGAGACCTATGCTTCGGCAGAGGAAAACCTGGGCGGCTACATTGCTAACGAGAAGCTTGGAAAAATGGAGAATGTTCCAAATGCTGCCGATGCACAGATAAATCTGAAAAGGGGCGTTGTAGTTACAACGACCAAAGCCATGGAACCTATGCCTGGTCCTAAGCCCTTTGGAACTGCCAGCTTCCATAGCGGCGATTATGCTCTTTATTACAATAATATCAAGGCTAACGTAGCCACAAGAGTTGCGGCATACCAAAAAAGTGCGAAATAATGATGAAGAAAAAACTATCGTGCATCGCTGTTGTAAGCATATTCATCGGAATGGGTATGCTTACCAACTGCTCTGTGAACGACAACCCAAGTAAGGAAGATGTTTCAAAAAAGGCCGACCTTGTGGTCTACGGCAAGATTTTCACTGCCGAGGGCAATCAGGTGGTGGAAGCCTTCGCCGTGAAGGACGGCAAGTACATCTATGTGGGCGACAAGGCGGGAGTCGAGGCCTACGTTGAAGATGGAAAGACCGAGGTTGTAGACTACAGCGGCAAGGGGCTTGTGATGCCCGGTTGCGGCAACGGTCACGCACATTATACGCAGGCCTATGCCATGGCCGAGATCGGTACGCAGGTTGACGCAAGTGATGATGTTGACAAGTTTTTGACAGAAATCCTTCCTGCAGCAGTCAAGAAGGCAAAGCATACAAACGCTGTGGCTGTTTTCGGCTTAGGGTGGAATTTGCAATCATTCCAGGAAAATATGCCTACCCGTCAGCAGCTCGATGCTATCTGCAATGATCTTCCAATTTTCTTTATAGATGATGAAGGCCACAAGAGTTTGGTTAATACCCTTTGCCTGATTAATGCGGGCATTATGAAAGAAGATGGCACGGTGCTTAAAAAAGCCGATGCCATACGCGGCGGCGAGATTGTGATGGGAGCCGACGGTACCCCGACAGGTTATCTGAAGGAGCAGGCCGCAACTTACGTAAGGTCATTCCTGGACGGTGACAATCTCTATACCGTTGACATCGCAAAATCATCCTTGAAAAAGGTTCAGGAAACATTGTTATCAGAGGGATACACGATGTATCTCGATGGTTATTCTTCTTATTTCCGCAACAATAACCTATATAAGGCCGCCCAGCAGATGGACAAGGCTGGTGACATGCATTTTGTGATGGGCACATGCTATGAAATTGAAAGTTGGATGGATGTGGATGATGCCTTGACCAAGGCGGTTGATGCAAAAGAATACGCCTCAAAACATGTAAAGACAAACTGGTTAAAACTTTACATGGACGGCACAGTGGAAAGCGGTACCGGCTTTATGGAGCCACTATATACTGATGGGCACCAAGGGCTGGTCAACTGGACGGAAGATGAATTTACCGATATCTCGCGTAAGGCTAATGAAAAAGGTCTTACCATGCACGTACATGTACTGGGAAACAAGGCTGTCAATCGTACGATAAACGCCTTCATCAATGGTGGGAAAGATGAAATGCGCAATACGCTGGTGCATTTGCGTAACATCGATCTGCCTGATTATGAACGGATGGCAAAACATAACATACAGGTCACCGCAGGTTTACTTTGGCATCACGCCGCTGATGAGTCACTGCCTGAACTGCTTCGCATACTTCCCGAAGGAATAAATGATAAGGGATATCCGATGAAATCCTTTTTCGATTATGGGGTCAACGTGTCTTCACACTCTGATTATCCTGCACTCGCCAACAGTCCCGATGACCCGTTTGGCATTATGGAGATTACAGTGACAGGTGTATATTACCCCGAGAAGTCAAAACCCTGGTGGCCTGAAGAACTTCTGACTCGCGAGCAGGCACTCACTGCCCTGACCATCAACTGCGCAAAGCAGATGTTTATTGAGAAAGAACGAGGCAGCATCAGCAAAGGCAAATACGCTGATTTTCTCCTCGTTGACAAGGATGTGCTGACCTGCCCTGTAACAGAGATTCACTCGGCTAAACCCGAAGTGACCTTCTTCGAGGGGAAAAAGGTATTCGCTAAGCCATAACGTGGCAGACCAAATGACTAAAGTGGGCACAAAGGGATCAATAACCTTTGTGCCCTTTATCATTGTGATAGTTCCATCTTGATAACACTTTGCCACAACAACATTATTCTTGCATAAAGACTGGCACACCCACCAATTCCCCACTTAAACAAATAATAGGTGGCCACATAGGCAAGCAACACATATAGAATGCTTCTCCACCACGGGAAGCTCAATCGATTGCAAAATTACGAAATAAAACGTAAATAAACAACAAGTTCTACAAATAATAGAAAATATACCGTGTTTGATTTTGCATTTCACACATTTATTCGTATCTTTGCCACCGCAAAAGATGCAAATGAGAATTGGTAATAAGTTTGTCGAACTCGCCATTGAATCGCCTCTGACCTCCTTAGACCGTGCGGTTAATTTGGCTAAAAATAGTTAAGAATGATGCAAGTAATTGAAAATCAGTATAGAATCGTCGGAAACCAAGTCTTCAACGAGGATGAATATTAAGGCACAGGTTTCGATGTAACTGATTGAAAATCAGCGAGGTGTGAAAATAGGAACTATTTTCACACCTTGCTTTTGTGCCTTTTTGAACCGTTTCCGCCGTCAAAAGATTATCTATTTTTATGCTAAATAATTTCCAGTCAGGATTCAACGAGCACAAGATGGGATGCGCCATCTATAAAGTTACAAAACCAGCAGCAGCTGTGCGATGCCAAAG
>JAEEGH010015694.1_pt1 | contig 16410 bp, 17 predicted proteins | sample 9134181 | NCBI WGS metagenome assembly JAEEGH01 (sample SAMN16246544, study PRJNA631951) | gut metagenome | biome: gut microbiome; feature: rumen; material: DP-attached | host: Bos | place: Iran: Karaj | collected 2018-10
CGGGCGTTCCCCTCCCGGGCCGCCGCCTCAATGTCCCGCAGGTCGTTGCTGAGACCGGAGATGCCCAGCAGGCCGCCCTTTTTGCCGATGCCCTCCAGGATCTCCTCCATGCTCAGCCCCTGGGACAGCAGGAAGGGGATCACATAGGCGTCCAGATCCCCGGCCCGGTTGGCGTGGGGGATGCCGGTCTGGAGGGAGAAGCCGAAGGACGTGTCCACGCTCTTCCCGTCCTCGATGGCGCAGATGGAGCCGCTGCCGCCCATATGGCAGGAGATCAGCTTAAAGTGTTCGCCCGCCCGCGCCCGGATCTGACGGGCAATATAGCTGTGGGAGGCGCCGTGGTAGCCCAGGCGGCAGATACCGTACTGCTCGTACCACTCGTACGGCAGGGCGTAAAGGCGGCGGGACAGCGGGATGGTGGTGTGGAAGGCCGTTTCAAAGCAACCGACCATCAGCCTGTCCGGCAGCAGTGATTTGAACACTCGGATCGCCTCAATATACGGTGGGTTGTGCGCCGGCGCCACAGTGACATAGGCCTCCATCGCTTTGAGGACCTCGTCCGTCAGCTCATGCACACCGTAATAGCCTTTGGCCAGTACGGTCTTGAAACCGATGGCTTCCAGCTCGTCGATGCTCCTGAGCGCGCCGGACTGTTCTCCGAGGAGATAACGGAGAAACAGCCGGATCCCGTCGGCATAGCCCGGGACCGGGATGCCTTCCAGCTTCTCCGAGAATCCGTTCTGGTTGTTGCGGTAGGAGAAGATGGCGTCCTCACGGCCTACGCGCTCAGTCTTTGCCTCGACAAGGATGTCGGTGGAAGGCATGTTGAAAAGCTTATATTTCAGCGAGGTGCTGCCAACATTGCAGACAAGGATCAGCATCGAACTCCCTCTTCTCTGTAGTTTCAGCTATTGTCCGGCTCCTGCCCGGAAGACCCGGCGGATCCCTTCCAGCGGATAATCCACAAAGCGGCTGTCCAGGATCATGGCCTCCACTTCTTCTGCCGAAAACCAGCGGGCTTCGGAAACTTCTTCCTCTTCCAGGACCAGAGAGGAGGGCTCGACTTCCGCCCGGGCAAGGAAGTAATCGTCCAGCACATAGGAAAAAGGTTCGGTGAACAGGAACTGCAGATCTTTCTGTTCCAGTGCGATCCCCAGTTCCTCCTTCAGTTCCCGGCAGGCTGCCAACGACGGCTCCTCTCCGCTCAGCACAAAACCGCCGGCGCTAAGGTCCCAGCATCCGCCGTAGTGCTTTTTCGCGGGATTGCGTCTCTGACACAGCATCTCGTTTTCTCCGTTGATGACGCACACATGGGCAACAAGCAGCCGGTCGTCTCCCTCCAGGGGTTCTCCCCGGCGGACACTACGCCCGGTGCGACGGTGCTGCGGGTCGTAGACGTCGATCATCTCTTCCGCAGAATTTGCTTCCCGAATCTCATCCATACAGCGATCTCTCCTTTTTTAGCCGCAGGGAGCTTTCGGTCAACCGAAAGCTCCCCTTCTGTTTTCAAATGATCAGAACAGATCGTCTCCGCTCTTGTTGTCAAGTCCCGGATGCAGGTCGAAGCGCACCGCGCCGACACGGGCCTTGCCCCAGACGGCCTGCTCTACCATATAGGTGCCGCGGATCCCGAATCCGCCGCAGAGCTCGATAGCCGAAACACCGATATCGGCCATTTCCTTGGCTACTTCAACAGCCTCTTCGTAGGTCGAAACACCGATCGAGTGCAGGCAGACGCTCGGAGTCTCTACAACACCGCGGTCAGTCGCGGGATTTGCGCCGGGCGCGATGAAAATAAATGCGGCATTCAGCATGAAGTTTTCCTCCTTGAATTTGGTTTATTTATTCGGAATATGAATGGCTTTCTTGTCGATGTTCAGCGCGGCCTCGCGTACAGACTCGGCCACGGTCGGATGGCAGTGGATGGTCTCCACGAACTCCTTGACGGTGCACTCGAGCTTGATGGCAAGGGCAGCTTCTTCAATGAGCTCGGTAGCGCTGGGGGCCAGGATGTGCACGCCCAGGATCTCGCCGTACTTCTCGCCGGCAAGGATCTTGATCATGCCGTCCGTGTGGCCGGCCACCAGGCTGCGGCCGCTGCCGCTGGTCGGGAACTTGCCCACCTTGTAGGCGATGCCGAGTTCCTTGGCGCGCTCTTCGGTGTATCCGACGCCGGCGAACTCCGGTCCGATGTAGGCGCAGGAGGGGCTCATCTCAGGCTTGAAGATCCGGTCGCCGCCCATGGCGTTCTCCGCAGCCACTTCGCCCATGGCCATGGCCGCGTGGGCCAGCATCAGCTTGCCGGTGCAGTCACCCACGGCGTAGACGCCGGGCACGTTGGTCTCCTGCTTCTCGTCGGTCTGGATGAAGCCGTCCTTGACGGCGATGCCGGCTTTGTCGAGACCGAGGCCGGCGGTGTTCGGGCCGCGGCCGACGCAGACGAGCACCTTCTCAGCATCGAGGAACTTTTCGCCGTCGGGGCCTTTGACCTTGACCCTGGCGCCCTTGTCGGTGTCTTCCACGGCGACGACGGAGGTGGAGGTGAGGATCTCCAGGCCTTCGCCTTTGAGCTTGGCCTCAGCCAGCATGGTCAGTTCGCCGTCCATCAGCGGGAGCAGACGCGGCTGCATCTCAACGACGGTGACCTTAGTGCCGTAGCGGCGGTATACACTGCCGAGCTCCAGGCCGATGACGCCGCCGCCGATGACCACCATGCTCTCGGGAATATGGTCAAGCGCCAGGCAGGCAGTGGAGTCGATCATGGCCTTGCTCTCCTTCAGACCGGGGATGCCGGGGATGATCGGATAGGAGCCGGCACAGATGATGATCTTCTCGGCGGTGAGCGTCTTGTCGCCGGCTTTGACTTCTTTCGGGCCGGTGAATACGGCTTCGCCGTTCACAACGGTGACCTTGTTCAGGCGGAGCAGCGCCTTGACGCCGGAAGTGAGCCGCTCGACAACGGAGGCGCGGAAGCCCTGGACCTTCTCCCAGTCCACTTCAACGTCCTTGCCGATGATGCCGATGCCGGCGCTGCTGGTGGCAGCCTCATAGATCTCGGAAGTGTGGAGCATGGCCTTGGTGGGCATGCAGCCGCGGTTGAGGCAGGTGCCGCCCAGTTCGCCCTTCTCCACCAGGGTCACTTTGGCACCGAGCTGGGCAGCTCGGATGGCGGCAACATAGCCGCCGGGGCCGCCGCCGACGACGAGCACGCTGTTTCCTTCGGCTGCTGCGGGAGCAGCGGCCGCGGGTGCCGGAGAGCCGGCTGCGGGAACAGCAGGACCGACCAGCCCGGAGATATCTTCGTCAGCAGCAGCAATGATGGCTACCTTTTCCAGCACAGGGACGGTCGTGCCGTCCTCCACAAACAGATGGCGCAGCACGCCCGAAGCGGACGCTTCGATGGTGTTGGTGAGCTTGTCGGTCTCCACATCGAACAGGGGTTCGCCCTGCTTGACTTCATCGCCGACCTTCTTCAGCCATTTGCTGACCGTGCCTTCGGTCATGGTAAGACCGAGTTTCGGCATTACAACTACTTTAGCCATAATGATTCTCCTTTCAGGCAAGCATCAGGGCGGGGTTTTCCAGCAGGGTCTTGACTCTCTGCAGGAACTCAGCCGCCACGGAACCGTCGACCACGCGGTGGTCGAAGGTCAGGCTCAGCGTCATCATCGGACGGATCACGATCTCACCGTTGCGGACAACAGCTCTGTCTTCCATGGTGGTGACGCCCATGATCGCAACTTCAGGCTGGTTGATGATGGGCGTGAAGCTCTCGACGCCGTACATGCCCAGGTTCGTGATGGTAAACGTGCCGCCTTTGAGCCGCTCCATCGGAAGGCCGCCTTCACGGCACTGTTTTGCCATCTCCTTGATCTCAGCGGAGATCTCCGTGAGGCTCTTCTTGTCGGCGTCGGGAACATTGGGAACGAGCAGGCCGTTGTCGAGCGCAACTGCAACGCCCATGTTCACATAGTGTTTGTAGACGATCTTGTTGTCCACGACCGAGCAGTTCAGCAGCGGATACTCCAGCAGCGCCTTGGCAATGAACTTGACCAGCAGGTCGGTGTAGCTGACCTTGATGTCCTTGGCCTTCAGCTGCTCGCGGTAGGCCTTCATGGCGCTCATGTCGACGGAGAGGTTCGCGGTGACGGTGGGACTCGTCATGTGGGAGTTCAGCATGTTCTTGGCGATGGCCTTGCGCATGCCGTTCATCGGGACGATCTCTTCTTTCGGCGCTTCTTCCCCGGCCTTCTCACGCGTGCTCTCCAGATAACGGAGGATGTCCTCGGCCAGGACGCGGTCCTTTGCGCCGATCTTGTCCAGATCGATGCCGAGATCCTTGGCAACGGCAGCCGCGAGCGGCGAGGCCTTCGTCTTCGGCGCTTCCTCAACAGCGGGAGCAGGCGCCGGGGCGGGTTTATAGTTCTTCACATCGTCCTCGGTGATGCGTCCGTTCGGACCGGTGCCGGTGACGAGGGTCAGGTCGATGCCTTTCTCCTTTGCCAGTTTCTTCGCGGCGGGCGACGCAATAACGCGGGCGCCGGCTTTCTTTTCCGCCGGTGCAGCGGCGGGAGCTGCTGCAGGAGCGGCAGGCGCTTCGGCCGCGGGGGCGGGAGCAGCTCCGCCGAGAAGAGCGGCAATGTCCTCACCGGCTTCTGCTATAATGGCGACCTTTTCCAGCACGGGAACGGTCGTGCCTTCTTCTACGAACAGATGACGCAGGACACCGGACGCGGATGCTTCGATGGTGTTGGTGAGCTTATCGGTCTCCACATCGAACAGCGGTTCGCCCTGTGTGACCGCATCACCTACTTTTTTCAGCCATTTGCTGACCGTCCCTTCCGTCATGGTCAGGCCCAGCTTTGGCATAACGACTACCTTTGCCATGGTATTCCTCCTTATCAGTGATTCTTTATAGTCTGGTTTTTATTGTTCCTGGTTTATGTTAAAGGGGTCTCTCCCCTGAACATCCCAAGTTGCTGTGCGAATGCGATCGCTTTCCGCGGCAGAACACGCCATGGCCCGTCGGCGCTGATGACGAAATCGGCGCGGTCGCCCGGGAAAAGCTTCACTTCACGTTCACCGTCGAGCGCGATCATGCAGGGACGGTCGGCGACGACGGAATAAGGCACTCCCAGCGGCAGTTCCTGCGAGCGGAGAATGCTCATGGGTGTGAGAATGCCGGCCGCGATAGGCGCGCGGACCGGAATGCCGCCCTGGCCCAGCGCGATGGCAAAGCCGAAGGGGTCGCTGTCTTCCACGATCCGATAGGCGCCAGGCACGGCGGAAAAGCCGATGGACGCCGGATGACAGCGTGAAACGATGATGTGCTTCATTTTGACCGGATCCCAGATCGCTTTCGCCCCGGCGAACTCGTCGTCCGAGATGACGGCGTCAATGAGCGCCATATCCCGGTACTGGCCATTGACGAAGACCTGGATCCGTTTGTCGTGGATGCAGACGGAGTAAGGATCCCGCATCATTGCAGTGGCGGCTGCCGCCATGCCGGCAACCGTTCCCTCCATCATGGCGGGATACACGTTGTTGGTGCCGGTGGAGATGGACAGCATCGGTGTCTTTTTCAGGCTTTTGGCCGCAGCGCGGGAAGTGCCGTCACCGCCGAGCACAACGACGCAGCCGATGTCCAGTTCTTCCATCATCGCGGCTGCCTGGACCGTATCCGCCATCGTCGCTTCAAAATCAAAGTCCAGGACCTCGATCTCGCAGCAGGGCATCTTGTCGTCCTCCAACTGGTACTGGACGCTGTATCCCATGGTGAAAGTGTCGGGCATAAACACGGCCTTGTCGATCCCCATTCCATGGGCGGCAAGGACGATGCGCTTGCAGATATTCACTTTTTCGTTGTTGTCGATGGTGGTGGCATAAGAAACCAGTCGCCGGATGTCTTTTCCGGACTGGGGATTGGCAATGATTCCGATTGCTGCCATAAAGATCCTCCTCTGTAAATTCTGTGCTGCGGCAGGAAATGCCGCAGCACAGCAGGTCGCCGCCCCTTCCGGTTTTCCCGGAAGGGGCCGGACAGAGTATCAGAACATCTTCTTTGCGGCAACCACGATGTCCCTGTCGTTGGGCATATAGTATGCTTCCAGATTGGGGGCAAAGGGTACCGGGGTGTCAAGGGAGCCGATACGGGCAACGGGAGCGTCGAGCAGGTCGAACATCTCTTCGCCGATGATGGCGCTGATCTCGCCGCCGTAGCCGCCGCGCTTCGTCTCCTCTGTGATGACGATCGCTTTGTGGGTCTTCTCAAGGCTCTCGCGGATAATGTCCTTATCCAGCGGGAACAGCGTGCGGATATCGATCACTTCGGCCTTGATGCCTTCTGCAGCCAGCTCTTTGGCAGCGTCGAGGGCGGTGTAGACCTGACGGCCGTAGGTGACGATGGTCAGATCCTCGCCTTCGAGAGCGATGCGGCCCTTGCCAAGAGGAATGGGGTCGAAGCTGGTCACTTCGCCTTTGGTGGCGTAGAGGCACTTGTTCTCGAAGAACATGACCGGGTTGTCGTCGTCAATGGAAGACAGAAGCAGGCCGAGAGCATCCTGCGCATTGCTGGGATAAACGACCTTCAGGCCGGGGACGTGAGTCAGCCAGGCTTCGAGGCTCTGGCAGTGCTGGGCGGCACCGCCGGTGCCGGCGCCGGCGGGCAGACGCACGACCATGGGCATGGAGATCTTGCCGCCGAACATGAAGCGCATTTTCGCAGCCTGGTTGACCAGCTGGTCCATGCCGACGGTCAGGAAGTCGTTGAACATCAGCTCTGCGATGGGACGGAGGCCGGTTGCGGCACCGCCGACCGCGCAGCCGATGATGGCGCCTTCGGAAATCGGGGTATCACGTACACGCTCGGGTCCGAACTCGTCGATCATGCCGGCGCTGACACCAAAGCAGCCGCCGAACGCACCGACGTCTTCACCGAACAGAACCACAGTGGGGTCTTCGCGCATCCGGATGGACATTGCCTCGCGGATTGCTTCACCGTAAGTCATCATACTCATCTCTCACGCACCTCCGCAACAATATCGGAATAAACATCCAAGACTTCACTCTCATCAGGTGCAAAGGGCTGAGCGTCTGCAAATGCGATGGCTTCCTCGATCTGCTTGTCTACCGCATCCTTCACGGCCTGAATCTCGTCGGCCGTCATTACGCCGTTCTCTTCCAGGTACTTCTCGAAGCGGGGCATCGGATCCTTTGCCATCCATGCAGCCTGCTCCTCTTTGGGTTTGTAGGTCGCGGGGTCGCCTTCGAAGTGGCCGCGCTGACGATAGGTCTTGCACTCGATGAGTGTGGGGCCTTTGCCTGCACGAGCGCGGGCGACGGCTTCTTCCGCTGCCTCGAACACGGCGACGGGGTCGTTGCCGTCGACGGCTACGCCAGGAATATTATAGGCAGCGCCGCGGTCGGCGATGTCCTTGATCGCCTGGTGACGATCCTGGCTCATGGAAATGCCATAGTGGTTGTTCTCGCAGACGAAGATAATGGGGAGCTTCCAGATGGATGCCATGTTCAGGGACTCATGGAAAGTGCCCTGGTTGGTGGAACCGTCACCGAAGAAGCAGACGCAGACCTGGTCGGTTCCGCGGATCTTGATGGACAGACCAGCACCGCAGGAGATGCAGTGACCGGCGCCGACGATGCCGTTGGCACCAAGGATGCCCTTGTTTCTGTCGGCGATGTGCATGGAGCCGCCCTTGCCTTTGCAGTAGCCGGTGTAACGGCCGAAGAGCTCCGCCATCATCAGATTCAGATCGCCGTCCTTGGCGATGATGTGGCCGTGGCCACGGTGTGTACTTGTGATGAAGTCATCATCCCGCAGGCACTCGCATACTGCAGGTGCGATCGCCTCTTCACCTAAGTAGAGGTGGGCAAAGCCGTAGATCTTGCCTTCGGCAAACAAGTCTTTGGCTGCCGTCTCGAAAGCACGGATGCGGCACATGCGGGTATAGATGTCTCTCATCTGTTCTTTGCTTATTGACATGTCAAACCTCCTATCTTGTTTTTGGGGATGCATTGCATTCCCTTCTCCGCAAACACATGTCTGTGTTTCTGTTACTATTATACCTTTTTCTCTGTAAAATCTCAATCGTTAAGTATGTAGCAAAGCAATTTCTGCGTTTTTACCGGTTTTTCAGGATAAAAGCATGCAATTTAGACAAAAGGAAAACAGAAACTGGTTATACCTCGAGAAAATATCGAGATTTTTTCTCGAGAAATAGCGAGAAATTCTCAAAATGAGAAAAACCGTCTCAAAATGACAGGATCCTGTCGTCTTGAGACGGTTTCTGAGAGCATGAAACAGCTTTCTCAGTTCTTCAGTTTTTTGGGGTTGATATCGTACTGTTTCAGTCTCCTGTACAGGGTGGCGCGGCTGAGGCCGAGCCGGTCGGCTGCAGCCTGCACATCGCCATGACAGATGGTGAGTGCGGCTATGATCGCACCTTCGCCGGAATCACCTCTCGGAGACGTGGTTCTTTCCGGAGCTTCCGGCTGCTTCAGGGAGAAGGAAAGGTCCCCGGCAGAGAGCTCCGCTGCCTCGCTGGTGTAATAGGCGCGGGCCAGGCTGTTCTGCAGCTCGCGGATGTTGCCGGGCCAGTCGTATTCCCGCAGGCCGGTCAAAAACGCGTCAGACATGGTCTTCGGGGGTGAGAGACTGTTTTCATTCAGCGTCTGCAGAAAACGCCTGGCGCACAGTTCAATGTCTTCCGGACGCTCCCGCAGCGGCGGGATCTCGAGCTTCAGCGTGCTCAGGCGGAAATACATGTCCTTCCGGAAGGCGCCCCGCTCCACCAGCTGCTCCAGATCCTGATTGGAAGAGGAAATGATCCGGATGTTCAGCTGGATCTCGCGGGTGCTGCCAAGGCGCTGGATGCAGTGGGTTTCAACGGCGCGCAGCAGCTTGATCTGCATCTCCAGCGGCATGGACGACACCTCGTCCAGAAACAGGGTGCCGTTCTGCGCCAGCTCGAAACGGCCGGGCTTGCCGTCGTCCACTTTTCCGGGAAAAGCGTTCGATTCATAGCCGAAAAGCTCCATATCGAACATTTCACGCGGAATAGAGGCGCAGTTGACGGCGACGAACGGACCGTCGGCATTCTTGCTCGCGTTGTGGATCGCCTGCGCGAGAAGCTCTTTTCCGGTCCCGCTCTCACCCTGAATGAGAATATTGCCTTCGTACCGGGCAAAGGTGGCCGCGTACGCCAGCGTTTTTTTCATCGTTTCGTTGGCGGTATAGCAGTCGCGGAAGGTGTAGACGGCGCGGTTGCCGGAGATCCTGTTGGCGGCGTTGATGAGATGCTTCTGCATCCGCAGCGTTACGCCGAACGTCTGATACCCGTAATCATTGAGAGGCGTCGCGAGCATGCTGCAGTATCGAATCTCACCGTCGACGAGGAGCGCGACGTTGTCCGACTTGAAACTCTTCTCTTCGCCGATCCATCTCTCGGGATTCCAGTTGCTGTACGGAAAAAAGCTTCTGACTCCCCTTCTGCGGAGACCTTCCAGATCGGTCTTTATAAGTGCTTCTGCCGCTTCGTTCATCCAGAGTGGCTCCAGATTCCGGTCCAGAAGCAGCATGCTGTCGTCACTGCTGTTCAGCAGGGACCTCATCATCTGGGAATTATAAGTATGTTTGATCTGTGCTTCGATGTTCCGGGCTGCTTCCTGTACCAGGGCGAGAGTGTGCGGATGCACATCCTTATAGTCGCCGGAGAGATTGATGCAGCCGATGATCTCACCGTTCGGGTTGTGGATGGGCGAGGCGGAACAGGTCCAGGAATGGTGCGAGATGCAGTAGTGTTCCGGCCCGGCCATCTGGATGGCCATGTCGTAATCCAGCGCGACGCTGATGGCGTTGGTACCGACCTCGAGGTTGCTCCACATGGCGCCGGGAATAAAGCGCATGTCGCTGCAGCGGGCGATCATCTCAGGCGGGCCGAGGATCTCCAGCAGGTACCCGGCGCTGTCGGTCAGCACGATCAGGAACTGTGTGCTGTTGATGAGCTCGAACATCTCGTGCATGATGGGCACGGCGACGTCCAGAAACAGACGGTGTTCTTTCCTGGCGCTGGCCAGGACTTTATCGTCGATATGCCGGCCTTCGCCGCCTGTGGGATTCACGCCGGCCGCCTTACACTTTTTCCATGATTCGGCAATGGGCGTGCGGATCTTCGGGCTCAGCTTGTCTTCGAAAACAAACTGCGCCCAGATCTCTGTCAATTCAGCAAGATCCATTTTAGTCTCCTTCTCCCGTCATCAGGCAGACGACCTCCTCCCGCGTGATCCCGCCGAAGAGGGAGGCGCAGTCGAAGCGGGATAAAACCGCTTCCAGTTCCGACCGTTCGGGTCGGACGCCGCACAGCGCTTCGGAGAGCGCATCCAGAGAAGCGGTAGCCATAAAGTCTCCGTAAATAGCAGCATCGGCGATGACGCCCTGCTGCACATCCATGCGCACATCCAGGCTGCCGCCGGGAAACCGTGCCTTGCGCCGGACCTGATAGGCGGGGCTGCGGCCCCACGTCCACTCCCAGCTGCGGTATTTTTCGTCGGCAAGGGTCCGGGCCTGTGTCAGTTCTTCCTCCGTCAGCTGTTCCCGAATCATGCCCTGCGGTGCCAGTTCCCGCAGGATCCCGTCCCAGAACATATGCAGTGTGGTGTCTGCAGGAAGATAGTCCTTCAGCATGCCGACGCGGCTGCTGACCGATTTCACGCTCTTCGAACGGAACTTTTCCGGGTCCGCCCGCAGGGCGCCGGCGATCATGGCAGGGTCCGAGTCGAACAGCAGCGTACCGTGGTGGAGGATCCGTTCGCCGGAAACGCGCTGCGCGACGCCGGAGACCTTCTTCCCGTCCACCAGGATATCGTTCCGCCCGGAGGTCTGAGCCTCGACGCCCATGGCGGCAAGTGCCCGGCAGATCGGCTCGGTAAACCGGGCAATGCTCAGTTCTTCTGTTTCTCCCACATCGGTGATAAAGGAATAGTTGAGGTTTCCGAGATCGTGATAGACCGCGCCGCCGCCGGTCATGCGCCGCACAACGGTGATACCGTGGGAAGCGACGAAGGCGGCGTCGATCTCCTCGGCGGTGTTCTGGTTCAGCCCGACGACGATCGTGTTGGCGTTCTGCCAGAGCAGCAGCCAGTCGCCCCTGCGGCGATTTTCCAGCACGACCTGCTCGACCGCGAGGTTATAGCACGGATCTGTGGATCCCGTTTCAAGATAATGCACAGGCATTAAACGTCACGTCCTGTCCGGGATTTGATTTGAAATGATGCTTTGCTCAGGCCTTCTTCGCTTCGGCTTTTTCGAGGAATCGCTGCTGTTTGATGATAAAGCGCTCGTGCGTCCCCTGGCCGATCAGGCCGCGTTCGTCGAAGGCGCGGACTTCGAACCCCAGCCGGCGGCCGTCGATCTCGGTCAGCGTGCTCTCAGCCCAGACCTTCATGCCCATGGGAGTGGCCGAATCGTGGCTGACGCAGATCTTCGTGCCGACCGTGCTCTGCCCCTCCTCAAGGTGCGGTGCGACCGAGCCCAGAGAAGCGTTTTCCATCAGAGCGACCATGCAGGGCGTCGCAAAAACGGGAAGATCTCCCGATCCCATGTTTTTGGCTGTATTCTGTTCGCAGACGATGTCTTCTGCGCGTCCCTGAATTCCGATTTCGAGCATAAGTGATCCCTCCTGATCTTTTTTCTTTATTGTATCCCAAACGGCACGGGATATCAAGTGAGGAATCGGGCAGCACCGGCACCATCCCGCTGCCGTCTGCCGCTGCAAAAACGGCCCCGCCTTTCATTTTTCTTTCATTTTCCTCTTGATTATCTTTACAAATCATGTTAAAGTGTATAAGAAAGATGATTGATTCCCCTCCTCATCCTCTCTTAACTGAATTACCCCACCCCGAAAAGAATCAGCGGGCCGGAAGGTCACCGGCCCGCTGATTCTTTTTTACACGATCTTGTCCGGAAGGAGTGAAAACGCCTGCCTCTGCCCGCCGTAGTTGGGGCAGCACTCATAGGCCGGGATCCCCAGCATAGCAAACACCAGCGCCGAAGACTGCTCTCCTCCGGTGATCTCCGGCCAGTGGCCGGTCTCCCGAATGATCTTTCTGATTCTTTCCATAGGATTCATAGTCGCTACCTCCCATCAGTTTTTCTGTCTGGCATCAGGTTACCATAAAACCTGTAACTTTTTTGGGACTCGGTAGCGCAGCCGGTCGGTTTTTCTGCTCGATCGAGGGATATTTTCTGGACTTGGTTGGATTTATAATGGAGCCGGAAAAAACAAAAAAAGGAGTGATTCGGCATGCGAGGATATTTTTCTGCGGGAGGGTTTTTCGGTCTGGTGGACGGCCGTTATGTGCTGTTCGCTTCGGAATCGGACTACTACGAGGCAATGAGCGACGCGGAGGCTTAAGCAGTCTCCGCTTTCTTTCTGTACGAGGCCTGAGAAGACCGGCCGGAGGCTGTAGCTTTCCGGACCAGGTTGTGATATAGTACTAACATGAAATCATAGTACAGGCCGTTATGGAGGATATAAAAAATGAAGTTTTCGGAAGAGAATGTAAGCCTGATCAAGACTCTGTCTGATGCGCCGGGGCCTTCCGGCTTTGAGGATGAAGTCCTGAAGATCGTAAAATGCGCTCTGGACAATATCTGCAGGTTTGAAGAGGATAAGCTGCGCAACCTGTATATCTATCGCAAGAACCACAGCGGAGAGAAACCGGTGCTGATGCTGGACGCCCACGGGGATGAAGTGGGCTTTATGATCCATTCGATCAAGCCCTGCGGGACCCTGCGTTTTCTCCCGCTTGGCGGCATGGATCCGCGCGGGCTTATCGGGTCCGAGGTGCTGGTGCGCACGCTGGACAGTGAGTACATCCGCGGAACCATCGGCCTGCGGCCGCCGCATTTTTCGGGCGGGAAACAGGACACTTCTCTGGAGATCCGCGATTTCTCCATCGATATCGGAGCATGCAGTGCAGAAGAAGCCGTGGAAAACTTTCGGATCGGCATCGGTGAACCTGCCGTTCCCGCGACGACTTGTCACTTCGATGAAAAACACGGGGTATTTTTCGGCAAGGCCTTTGACTGCCGCATCGGCGTCGCCGCGCTGATCTCGACCCTGCGCCGGCTGGACGGGCTTGATCTTCCCTTTGACGTGGTCGGCGTGATCTCCTCGCAGGAAGAGGTCGGCGACAGGGGCGTCAAGGTCTCTGTAAACAAAGTAAAGCCGGATATTGCCATCTGCTTTGAAGGCTGCCCGGCCGACGACACCTTTACGGAACCTTATGCCATACAGACCGCTTTGAAGCATGGACCCATGTTCCGGTATATGGACAAATCCGTCATCTGCTCTCCGCGGTTCCAGCGCTGGGTGCTGGCGACCGCGAAAAAGCACGGCATTCCCGCCCAGGCGTCCGTGCGGGAGGGCGGCGGAAACGACGGAGCTGTCATCAGTCTTGCAAACGGCGGTATCCCGGTGGTCGTCGCCGGCATCCCCGTCCGCTATATCCATTCGATGTCCGGCATTGCAGCCTACGAGGATTTTGAGAACACGGCAGAGCTGGTGTCGATCCTTGCTAAGGAACTTGATCCTGAAATCTTTGCTTCTTTCTGACCTGGCTGAAAGAACCTGATGTTGCCAAAAAGATCCGGATACCGGATCTTTTTGCTTTAGAATCCGCTTGTGAGTTTCAGCACAGGATGCCTTTGGTTTCTTTTTGCGCAGGGCATATTTTCGTTTCCTTTCCTTCTTGCGCCGCATCGGAAAGTGTGTTTTAATAACCTCAGAAGTATCATTATATAAACAGAAAGGAAATGCCTATGCGAGATCTGAACCGATTTGTCCGGGCGCAGGAGACCTCTTACGACAGAGCGCTCGCCGAAGTAAGAGACGGCTGCAAACGCAGCCACTGGATGTGGTATATCTTCCCGCAGATCGCAGGCCTCGGCCAGACGAGCACCTCCCGCCTTTACGCCATCGACGATCTGGAAGAAGCGCAGGCTTACCTGCGGCACCCCGTGCTCGGGCCCCGGCTGCTGGAGATCAGTGAGGCGCTGCTGGCCCTGAATACCGACAGCGCGATGGCTGTTTTCGGCTGGCCCGACGACATGAAGCTGCGCTCCTGCATGACGCTGTTTTCACTGGCGGATCCCGAGCAGGAAGTCTTTCAGAAAGTGCTGGACAAGTTTTACGGCGGCAAGCCGGACACCCTGACCCTGGATCTGCTCGGGTACTAAGGAGGAAACTATGAAAGTATTGCTCATCAACGGCAGCCCGCATGAGCACGGCTGCATCTATACCTCTCTGAGCGAGCTGAAAAAATCTCTGGAAGCAAACGGTGTGGAAGGCGAGATCTTCTGGCTCGGCAGTCAGGCCATCCAGGACTGCACCGGATGCAACGCCTGCTCCCGGCTGGGCCGCTGCATGTATGACGACTGCGTCAACGAAGTGTATGACCGTCTGGATGAGTTCCAGGGCATCGTGGTCGGCTCCCCGGTCTATTACGCAGGCCCGTCCGCCCGCGTCCAGTGCTTCCTCGACCGCCTGTTCTACATCTCCGGCAAGAAAAAGCTGGCCGGCAAGTGCGCAGCCGCTGTCGTGAACTGCCGCCGCGGAGGCGCCAGCGCCGCGTTCGACCGGCTGAACAAGTACTTCACTATCTGCAACATGCCCGTCGTGTCCTCGCAGTACTGGAACTCCACCCACGGCTATACACCGGAAGATGTGGCAAAGGATCTGGAGGGCCTGCAGACCATGCGCACACTCGGCCAGAACATGGCATGGATGATCAAAAACCTTGCCGGCAAGGAAACGCCGACCTACGAGAAGATCCAGATCACCAATTTCATTCAGGATAAGGAGTGAAGGAGACCACCATGCTGAGAGACAAAGCATATGAATATTTTATCACGCGCGACCTGAACTGCTCGGAAGCCGTTCTCCTGGCCATCAGCGATGAATACGGACTCGGGCTCGACACGGAGGATATGAAACTCGTCAGCGGTTTCGGCCGCGGGATCGGCTGCGCCAGGTTCTGCGGTGTGATGACCGCGCTCATCGCCGCGTGCGGCAAGATGATGATCAAAGAGCGTGCCCATGTCACCCCGGATTTTGACGCCATCTTCTCAGGCCTGTACGACGCGTTTGTTAAAAAGGTGGGCAGTGCGGAATGCGCCGAACTGAAGCCCATCTACCGCAAACCGGACGTCCGCTGCCTGCAGGTGGTGGAAATGGGGTTGGACGTCTTTGAGGAATACATGGCCACACTGAAGCAGGATTGATCCTTTTATTCCGAGGCAAAAGGCGGGGAACGATTCTCTGTCTTGTGAAAGGAGCGGGCAGATGAGCATTCATATCGAAAACGTCTCCGTATACGGCTGGGAGGCCGCGATCCGAGGCGCAAGAAACCTGCTGAACAGCTGGAACAGAACCGACAGCCGCTTTCTCGTATCCGAGAACGGCGACGGAGATCACGGATACCGGCATTATCATACATTCCACAGCGAACAGGATCCCCTCCCGGCAACAGAGGGAGAAGCCGGCAGCCCCCGGGATCTGATCGGGCGTGAAGACTACATGCTTCTCATGAACATGGCCAAAGGCGGACCTGAAGAATCGAAATGGAGAAGGATGATCCACGTCCAGATGGATATCACCGCGCCTCTGTACTGGTGGAAGGAATTCGACACCTACAAGGTCGGCACCGTCTCCAATTCCTGCAGCACGATGCGGACGATCCACGAGAAGGCGTTTACACCGGAGGATTTTTCCTGCGAGCATCTGCTGCCGGAACCCGGCTGCCTGGCCGGATACGCGGGCGGAGACCGTTCCCCCGCGGAGCTTCTGCGTCTGACGGTCGATACGCTGAACGCAGCGAGGGCAGCCTTTCTCGAAACCGGGGACAAAAGATACTGGTGGCAGCTGATCCAGCTGCTGCCGAGCTCCTATAACCAGCACAGGACGATCGACCTGAATTATGAGGTGCTGCGGAGCCAGTACCGGGAGCGGAAGAACCACAAGCTTGACGAGTGGAGAGATTACTGCGCTTTCATCCGGGAGCTTCCGTACAGTGAGTTTATCACGCTGAAGCAGGACTGATCCTTTATATCAAAATGAATGATCCCCCTGGCAGAAGATCTGCCAGGGGGATCATTCATTTTTCAGCTCTTGCCGGACAAAGAGACTGCGTTTCCTGCCTCATCCGGTACAAAATAGGTGCTGCGTATCTCACGATAAACACCCTCGACATCTCTCTCCGAGAGGATCCGATACAGCTTCTCATGTGCCAGATACAGTTCTTCTGCGCGTCCCTCTTTCAGCATCAGCTTCACGCTTTCCATCCGCATATCGTATGTCATGGTACGTACCCACCCTGCTTTTCGGGAATCGATAC
>JAEEGH010015696.1_pt1 | contig 16407 bp, 20 predicted proteins | sample 9134181 | NCBI WGS metagenome assembly JAEEGH01 (sample SAMN16246544, study PRJNA631951) | gut metagenome | biome: gut microbiome; feature: rumen; material: DP-attached | host: Bos | place: Iran: Karaj | collected 2018-10
TCCAATTCGTTTTGATGAGGCAATCATAACAGAAACATTTTACCGTACATTGGATAAAATTGCGGAGTTTGCAAATTGGTTCGGGGATATGCCCACCTGCTTTTTAAATACCCGGTCCAGATGGCTTTGGTCGCAAAATCCGACCATGTGGGCTACGTCGACGACTTTGTAGCCTTGCCGCAGGAGCTCCTGCGCTTTCCGCACGCGGCACTGCATCTGGAACTGATGCGGCGTGAGCCCGTTTTCTGCGGCAAACTTGCGAATCATATGGTAGGAACTGATATTCACCTTTTCCGACATCGTCGCAACGCTGATTTCCATCGCCGGATTTCCGATAATTTCCTTTTTTATAATATCCAGCTCCTTGGAAACGTCGTCGCGCCTCGGAATGCAGGTGGTAATCATGGAATAGAAATCGGAAGCGGGCTGGATGGAGTGGCGGACGTCCGGGAACACCGAGAAATATTCCCCCGCGTTGCATGTGAACCGTTCGTCTTCAATACGGATAGAAACACTCCCTTCCGTGACGATGCCCAGCACATAATGCCCCGTATGCGTATGCGGCGGATAAGAGAACTGTGCGCGTTCAAGGCTCACAATTTCTATGCCTGTCGATTTGTCCTCGATAAAATCGAGCTTTCCCGTCTCGGGTTTTGCTTTCATGTCCGCCGTCCTCTTTCTTCGATCGCGCTGCTTTTCGTTTCCTAAATATTATATCACACGACGAATAATTTTAACTCCAGAGCCCTTTGCGGCAAAGCGATTTTTATTGACAGTTTCTTGTTTCAGGTGTATTCTGACCGTAAGACAACGGCGTCAGGAATGATTTCCTGCGCCGTTTTTCTTTTGGGATGAAGACGGGAGGCGTTGTTATGGCTGCATTCGAGAAAGTGAACTCCGGCATAGACAAAATGGATTCGGCGCTGGACTATATCCGCATGGGCGACAACGTGGTCTGGCAGGTCTCGTCTCTCGACGAATTCCGCGTTTTCGCCGGAGCATTTGCCGCCCAGGCGGTCAAAGACCACAGGAATCTCATTTATATCCGTTTCGCCGGTCATGATCCCATCCTTGCGCCTATGCCCGGTCTCAAAATCGTAAACATGGAACTGTCTCATCTGTTTGAGACGTTCACGATCAATATTCACAATCTGATTGCCGACGAAGGAAAAGACGCCTTTTACGTTTTCGACTGCCTTTCCGAACTGGAGGAGGCATGGGCCACTGATTTGCTGATGGGCGATTTTTTCCATTTGACCTGCCCGTTCCTCTTCGAGCTCGATACGGTGGCGTACTTCCCGGTAATCCGCGGTCGCCACTCCTTTGACGCCATCGCGAAAATACGCGACACCACGCAGCTCTTTCTTGACGTCTATCCGAAAGCGGATGACGGGAACGAACTCTTTGTCCGTCCCGTGAAGGTCTGGAACCGCTATTCGCAGACCATGTTCAACCCGCACAAATACGACCTGCGTACCGGGGAATTCTCCCCCGTTTCCGAAAGCGTCGAAATCAGCCGATTTTATCAAAGGATGAATCAGGCCGGAGCGGAAACGGCCGACCAGAATATGGACAGCTGGGAGCGTTTTTTCCGCCAGACAAAACTCAAATACAAGAGCGGAGACGACGTCTCGGAAGAATGCAGCCGAATCTGCGATATCATGCTGACCCGCGACAAGAGGATGCGCGAGCTCATAAAAGAAAATTTCAACCCGCAGGATTATTTTGAAATCCATTCCCGTATGGTGGGCACGGGAATGATTGGGGGCAAAGCCTGCGGCATGCTCTTGGCCAGAAAAATCGTGGAAAATAAGAGCCCCGATATTTTTGGCCGTATAGAACCCCACGATTCTTTCTATATCGGTTCCGACGTCTTTTATTCCTTTATCGTGGACAACGGATTCTGGGATCTGAAAATCAGGCAGAAAACCGAGGAGGAATATTTTTCGCTGTCCGGGGAATTATCCGAGAAAATCATGAACGGGAAATTCTCGTCCACGATGGAAGCCGAGTTTCGCAGAATCTTGGAATACTATGGCAGCGATCCAATCATCGTCCGGTCCAGTTCGATTTTAGAGGACGGCTTCGGAAACGCCTTCGCGGGAAAATATGACTCTGTCTTCTGCGGCGGAATCGGCACGCCCGAGGAACGTCTCGCCGCCTTCGAGCAGGCGATACGTATCGTCTACGCAAGCGCGGTCAGCACATCGGCGCTGGATTACAGAAAGCGGCGGGGACTTGAGAAAAACGACGAACAGATGGCGCTGCTCGTCCAGCGGGTTTCCGGCTCAAGATACGACCATTTTTTCATGCCCAGCGCTGCGGGCGTCGGGTATTCCGTAAGCCCGTACCGGCTCGGCTCCGAGCGCTCGGAAGACGGAATGCTTCGCCTTGTGGCGGGGCTCGGCACAGCGGCGGTAGACAGGAGAACCGGTTCATATCCGCGTATCGTGTCTTTGGATAATCCGTCAAAGGTCATGCTGACTTCGTTTTCCGACAGACATCGTTTCTCCCAACGGCTGATCGATGCCGTCAGCAGCAAGACCGGCAAGGAGGAGAGTTTCGATTCCGAAAACATCCGGGCTTCCCTTCCGGACTACCTTGTAAAGACGCTGTTTTCCCACGACAGGGACGCCGAGCGGATGATGGAGGAGCGGGGGCAGCGGCGGCAGATCCTTTTCGTGTCCTGCGAGGAACTCGTGGAAAACGAGGCTATCATGGAGGATATGCGCGGCATATTGCGAATGCTCCAGTCGGCGTATAAGAATCCGGTGGATATCGAATACACGATCAACATTTCACCGCACATGGAATATGTAATCGACATTCTCCAATGCCGTCCGCTTCAAACGGCAGGCGACGGTCAGCGCGTAACCATACCGGCAAAAGAGACTTTTGAAAAAGTCCTGATAGAGACAAAAGGCGTATCGATGGGATTCTCGCGGAGCTTTTCCATCGACGTGCTCGTTTATATCGACGCCGTCGCCTATTATGAAATGCCGTACAATGAAAAGTACGAGGTCAAATCGGCTTTGGCGGCCGTCAACTGGAAACTTCGCGGGCAAAACAAAAGAATGACGCTGGTGACGCCGGGCAGGATCTGCACTTCTTCTCCCGAGCTTGGCGTCCCCTCGGCTTTTTCCGACATCAGCGAATTTGACGCCATCATTGAAGTGTCCGAATCGAGCGTCGGCTTCATGCCGGAGCTGAGCTACGGCAGCCACGTCTTCCAGGATTTGGTGGAGGCCAGCATCCTCTATTCCGCCATTTTCGAGGACGACACCACGCTTTCCTTTGAGTCGGACTCCTTCCGCTCCATGCCAAATTCACTGGAGAAATATTACGGCTCTGCTGAAAAACTGCAAAACGTTGTCTATGTGTACGAGGCCCCTCCCGATGAAATCATGCTGTACTACGATATGTCCTCCGAGCATCTCCTGATTGGAAAATCAGAGACGCCCTGATAAAGCACGCCCTTTCAAGCCGATTTTCCGCCTGACGCACAAAAAATGCGAGCATGACGCACAATGCTCGCATTTTTATTTTGCAGAAACAAGAGAACGTTCCTAAATAATATCTTCCAATCAGCGCGACTGACATCATATCCGCACGCTGTTGAAAAGCAATCTTCGGAATCAGAAAAGGAAATTCAGCTCCCCGAAGAAGGTGGAAGCATCCACATCCTTATCTCCCTGCGCGATACCCATGGTCTTGCCGTCAAAGTACATCAAAGACCCGACCACGTTCCTGGCAAAAGCGTAATCGACGCCAATCTCACGGCCCTTTTGACCGAGGCCCAACGCCGTATCGGTGGGAGCCCATGCGGCAAAGCGGCCCAACATGCGAAGCCGGAACCAAATGCCGTAAGAACCGGGCTTTTGAGGATCCACGCCCTTGTAGTTGATTTGGAAGGTCCAAGCCCGCCGCTGTCCTTTCTTTGCGAGATTCCCGGTGCCGCTATTCACACGGTCGGGGGCAGTGTTCCAATCGATGGCAAAATCCGCGGATAGGTTCTTGCTGAATTTATATCCTACCCCTACGCTCCAAATGTTGGCTGCATCCTTATTATAAAGGAAGTTCAGCACTTCCTCGTTTTTGAAACGATGCCAGCCCACGCCCCAGGTCCATTTCGAGGCACGGTCATTGTAGATTTCCACGCCCTGATAGCTGGCGGTGTAATTCTCCGGCTCCGCGGCATTCCCCGGGAATCTTATCACCGGGAATCTTGCCATGCCGTTGGGATAGCGGTTGGTCCTGCCGGCGGTGAGGCCGACTTTAACCTCCTTGCCGAATACGATCTGCCCTCCGGCCAAACTGTCGTCGGCAATCATTCCGCTGTCCACTGCGGTGTAAAAGGGGATTTTTCCAAGCCTTATAGACGTATTGCCGTAACTCCCCTGCACCCATACGCGGTCCACGCAGAACTCAGGATCCGCGTCCATGGTGGCGGAAGCCGCTCCCCCTGCGGAGTTCTTTGCCGTGTTCATGTCGGTGTTGTAGTCCATCCGAGCCTTGGCAGTCCAGTTTTCGTTGATTTTCATTTCCGGCTCGAAACGCAGCGTCACATATTGGGACGTAATCCTGTCCATTCCGTCGGAGTGAACATTCTTATAACGGTAACGAACCTTGCCGCCCCATTTCACGTTGTCCACCTTTTTTTCCAGCGCGGACACCCGCACGCCGAGGCTGTTCAGCTCCTCGGCGAACTCCGCCGCCAGCTTGTCGATCAGCGCCTTATCGCCGCCGCCTTTCGCCATTGCCCGTGCGACCATCTGAGCCATTTCATATCGGGTGATTTCCTGTTCCCCGCGGTAAGTGCCGTCGCCGTATCCCTCTATGACGCCGTCGGCGGCCAGTTGAGACACTGCATCATACGCCCAGTGATCTCCGGGAACGTCCTCGAAAGGATTCGCCGAGACGGCGGATGGATTTGCAGCGCCGAAAACGACGGCGGCCAAAACCATGAATGAAATTTTATTCCTCATCTGCTTCATACAATTCCACTCCAATATAATAGATTGTCAGAAATCACGAAGGCGCTTCCGCCCGTCTTTTTTCCGACAGACAATCCTTTTACGGCAGCACGCCCAAGGTTTGAGCGAGAAGGATCGTTTGCCCGTCCTGCAAATGGGCCGCCTCGCTGAACGCAGCATGATCGACGGAAGCGCGCACGCAAGTCCCGATTCCCTCGGCTGCGGCCACCAGCGCTACGCTTTGCGCCATCGTTCCGGCGGCGATACTGTCGAAAAGCACCTGTTTCTCGCCGGAGGGACCACGACCGGCATTCTCCCAAGCAGCAGAATTTCCTACATAGACCAAGTTCAGCGGCGCCTCCCCCACGAAAGGCTGCCCCGTGGTTGTGGTCATGCGGAAATCTCCCTCGGCGATTGACTGCAAGGTATGGGTTTGGGGCTGGTAAAGAAAAATCCCTTCGGCGGTCACGGCATAAACCTCCACGCTGTGAACACCCAAAGCGGCAGGATTGGTACGGCCGTCGGAGTCCGGACGATTGACGCCGTTTGCCGCCCATAAAATATGGGAAAGCTGCGAAGGAGTGAGCTCTTCCCCGGAAAAGCTGCGGCTCGTCTGCCGTTTCGCCAGTGCCTGCATAACGGACATGCCGGCTTCCATTTGCGGATTGGGCAATGAAATATCAGCAGCCTTCGCCACGCTCGGCGCTACGGGGGTGAAAAGCACACAGGATGCGACGCAAACGCTCGAAAGAGCAAATTTGATTCTTGAACGTACGGAATCAGACTTCACTACACTCATCTCCAGTTCTTACTATTAGTAATATTACGCCACGGATTCCACAGACCGACTCGCGGGACACGCATCCGCATCCACAACGATTCGCGTTCGCAATCACCTCCACGGACTTAATAATTCGGCGCAGGCCCTGATATTCCTTCCTTTTCTTCCAAGAATAACGAGGAACCGTCTTCCTATTTCCGCTTCACATTTTCACTACCATAAATATACTGAAAAAGGGGGCATTTGTCATCCCCGTTTTGAGGAACAACTTCCGCAAAGTAATATGCGCTGAAATATGGTATAATATGAAGTAGTGTGAAAGGCAGGGTGATATCATGTTTCGTTTTTTGCTGACCATACTGTTCGCGCTGTTGACGGTAAGCGGGCCGTGTCTGGCCTCTTCGGCTGCCGAGCAGGAGAAACCTGCGCCGGAAAAACCCGCGCAGCATATCCTGTTGCCCCACGAACATAAAGAAAGCTGCGAACTGACCACGGCCGAACCGGTGCAGATTATCTGCATCCTGGATCGGTCGGGCTCCATGCAAAGACTCACAGGCGACGTCATCGGCGGATATAATTCCTTCCTGGCACAGCAGCGGAAGGAACCCGGCACGGCAGAAGTAACGACAGTGCTGTTTGATAACAAATATGAAACAATCGCAACGGCCGTTGATTTACAGGAAGCGCCGGAACTGACCTCGAAAACGTATTACGCCCGCGGCACAACCGCTTTGCTGGACGCCATCGGCCGGACCATCATGGAAACAGTCGGCCGAATGGAAAAGAACGACATTTGCCCCTTGAAGCGGCGCGTCTTGTTCATGATCATGACCGACGGGCTGGAAAACGCCAGCCATGAATATGACAAAGCCTCTGTAAAGGCCTTGATCGAAGCGACCACGAACGACTATCACTGGAATTACATCTTCATGGGCGCCAACATCGACTCCGTCGCCGAGGCGGGCGCATTAGGCATCCGTGCCGACCACGCAATGGACTACGCCCATGACAGCGAAGGCGTCCAAGAGTCCTTCTCCCGCATGAACGAAGCCGCGAAAGAAGCACGCGAAAGCGGGAACGTCGGTGAGAATTGGAAAACGGGGCAGTAAGTTCTCTCCTATAAAGCCATCAGGCGGGGTTTTCCCCGCCTTTTTATATAACGAAATGAGAAAGCAAAGCGGGACACTGAGCGATTTACAGATTTTATGGCATTTTAATCCTGCGCTCAGCATCTTCCAATTTCCCTTCGGTATGATACAGCCAAGAAGAATAGGTTGGTTCAAAAGACAGGAGGGATTAACATGTTCGCATGGAAGAATCGAAAGAAGCTTGCAGGAGCTGTCGCCCTTTTCGCAGTTTGCGGATTGCTTGCCGGCTGCGACGACGGCCATCACCGTCCGCCGCCCCATCATCCACCGGGTCCTCCGCACGAGGGTCATCGCGGCGGCCACTACAGACCTGATCATCACGGCCATCGCCCGCCTCCGCGGGGCGGCCATCACCGGAGATACGCTTCCTTGGAGGGCGCCTATTTAGCCTATGCGCTGAACGACGCAGTGATGCCGAAAGGAACCGAGATTTCACTGAACGTCGTTCAAGGAGAAGACGAATCCCTGCGTCTCGTCGATCCCACCGGGAAAAAGTATCCCATCCAGTTCGACGCGGAAGCAGGCTCCGGCTACGTCGCAGGCGGCAGCCTCTCCCTGCGCGAGGACGGCAATTTCGTTTACAAAGACGCCGCCGGCGGCGTATGGCTCGTGGTGCGGCAATAGAAAAAACAGCAAGCAATAAAATTGGCCGAAGCATATCAGAAGTTTGATATGCCTCGGCCTTTTCTTTTACTGCATTATCAGATTCGTTCCAGCCGGTCCGCCGTCTGCCTCCGCGCCAGGAACAACGGCACGTATTCGACGATTACGTTGGAGGTTTCCAGTCCAAACCATTGGAGCGGATTTCCGGCGAGGCGGCGGATAACGTACTTCGCATGGATCAGCAGATTATCCCAGAAATCAATGTCCCCTTCCTGCGGCATCATTTTCCGGATCATGCAGAATTTGAAAGAACCTACATGGGAAGGCTCATAGATCGAGTGCCGCCGGATCTGTTTCGGCAATTCTCCCGTCGCCAGCAGGTCCTGGACAACCTGCCGGAGATAGACATTGACGCTGGGTTTTACCTTGAAACCGAGATACAGATTCACGCGGAAGACATAATCCGTTCCAAATGTTTCCACCTTATAATGCTTTTGGTTCGGGTCGTCGGTCGTATTGACGCTGATAAACCAGTAGGCGTCCGCCCGCTTCGGCTCTTTATCCAAGATCGAATACAGGATATCCCGATCGATTTCTTCCGTCTCGTCTCCTTTGACCAGATATACCATGTTGTTGCTGCACAGCGGAATGGAATCGTCATTCTGCAGGTTCTTGATGGACTGCAGATGTTCCCTCATCTTCAGGAAGATATTCTGGGCCTGCTCGATCTGCGTTCCTCGATACCAGCTGATCATGACAAAGAGGATCGCCACGGAGATGATGATCGCGACATAGCCGCCGATCACGAATTTTCCGAGGCTCGATACGAAAAATACGCCTTCCAGCGCAAAGAAAGTCGCGGCAAACAGAACCGCGGCGATCCGATGTTTATGGATTGCTCCGATATAAACGCTGAACAGGATCGTCATCATCAGCATACTGATCGTAATGGCCAGACCGTATGCGTTTTCCATCCGGGAGCCGCTTTGGAAGTAAAGGATTACCCCCACGCAGAAGACCCACAGGATATTGTTGACGGAAGGAATATAAATCTGGCCCTTGGTGTCCGACGGATACCGCACATTCAAGTGGGGCATGAGATCAAGGCTGGCAGCCTCATGCACCAAGGTATAGCTTCCGCTGATCAATGCCTGGCTGGCGATAATCGCCGCCATCGCGCTCAGCAGGATCGCCGCCGGCCGCAGCGCTTCCGGAAGCATCACATAGAACGGATTGATACTCGGAATGGCCTGTATGACAGGGTCGTTCTGATTCTGGATAATCCAGACGCACTGTCCCATGTAGTTCAAAATCAGGCAGAGTTTGACAAAGGGCCAGCTGACGTAGATGTTGGCCCGACCGACATGCCCCATATCCGTGTACAGGGCTTCCGCGCCGGTGGTACACAGGAATACGCTTCCTAAAATCATCAGCCCTTCCTTGTTGTCGGGACTGAACAGGACTTGCAGGGCATAAACCGGATTCAAGGCCTTCAAAATCGAAAGATCCACCATCGTGAAGCAAAATCCGGTGATTCCCAAGAACATGAACCATACCACCATGACCGGGCCGAACATCTTGCCGATGGAGCTGGTTCCACTCTTCTGGATCATAAACAGCGTGCTGATAATCGCCAGCGTTATCAGTACGACAATCATCTGCCCGCTGCCGAGCAAATCGTCCACAACCTCGATGCTGCGCAAACCTTCCACGGCGGTCGTAACAGTCACGGCAGGGGTCAGGACGCCGTCGGCCAGCATGGTGCAGCCGCCGATCATCGTGGGGATGATCAGCCATTTCCCGCAATGGCGGACAAGGCTGTAAAGCGCAAAGATTCCGCCTTCGCCGTGGTTGTCCGCCCGCAGCGCAATCAGCACGTGCTTGATCGTCGTCAGCAGCGTGATAGTCCAGATGACCAGCGACAGCGAGCCGATGATAAACTCCTGATCCACATAGGCAATGCCGCCGTTCCCCTCGATGATGGATTTCATCACGTACATCGGGGACGTGCCGATATCGCCGTACACAATACCGAGCGCAACAAGGAACATTCCCATACTGAATTTCCCTTTGCTATCGGCCGGATTCGCCTGCATGCTTCCACCCCAATCAAAAACAATAATCCGATTGATCATGACACAGAGTCACGTCCCTGTGCCGTAGCCATTATGCAGTATTATCCCATAGAAATCAAGTCTGTTTTTATGTTCTGCCGTTTCCCGTTCTTCTTCATGGTTTTCGCCGTCGTTTCCCTTCGAACCACTATATTTTGCTACATTCCTCATCAAATGGATGCGATCGCCGCCGACAAGACCTTCCCGATGGCGTCGCGAATGACAAGTTCCGCCCGCGCGTCGGCTTTCGTTTCCGTCTTGTTGATCAGCACGAGATGGCGGCCTTGAAAGTAATCGATCAGCCCCGCCGCCGGATAGACCACCAGCGACGTGCCCCCGACGATCAATGTGTCCGCTTCGCCGATGGCATGGACGGCATTTTCCACGACTTCCATGTCCAGCCCTTCCTCATAGAGGACGACGCCCGGCCTAACGATGCCGCCGCAGTCCCCGCAATGCGGGATGGGCTTGTTCTCTTCCTGCAGGACGTAATCCACAGGGTAAACCTTGCCGCACTGAACGCAGGGCCAGCGAAGAATCGAGCCGTGCAACTCGTAGACTGTTTTCGAGCCCGCAAGCTGATGCAGCCCGTCGATGTTCTGCGTCACGACGGCTTTCAGTATGCCGCGTCGCTCCAGTTCCGCCAGCGCTTTATGTCCCGCATTGGGCTGGATGTTGCGGAATATCCGATGTTCACGATAAAACTCGAAGAATGCTTCCGTATGGTTCACGAAGAAACTGTGGGAAGCCATCTCTTCGGGGCGGAATTCCTGATGGAGCCGCTGGCTGTATATACCGTTTGCGCTGCGAAAGTCCGGTACGCCGGACTCCGTGGACATCCCCGCGCCGCCGAAAAAGACGACGCTCTTGCTTTCCTTGAGGATTTTCCGAAGCTCGTCAATCTTGTCCATCACGGCGTTCCTCCTTCATCAACAGCCTTTCAAGGCTTTCCGTAAACTTTTCGTCGTCTGCTTCCGTCCGCTTGCGAGGGCCTTTGAGATGGTTTTTATGCGAGGCGCGGCGAGCCTTCTTTACCAGATGCCTTTCGGCAAGCAGGCGGTCTATATTTTCATCCGTGTATTGCCAGCCGTCCTGATGAAGCGCATAGGCCCGTTTTCCGAGAGCCATCGCCGCCACGCCGTAATCCTGCGTAACCACGACGTCCCCCGCCCGGCAAAGATTGACGAGCGCGAAATCCACCGCATCCGCCCCCGCGCCGATAACCTTTACCTCGCTGTAATCGGAGCGCAGGACATGATTCGTATCGCAAAGCAGCGTGACAGGCACGCCGTGACGACGAGCCACGGTCTCCGTTTGCCGCACCACAGGACAGGCGTCCGCATCGACAAAAATCCGCATATATGCCTATTCCCGTCCTTTCGTATGTCAATTCCAAGGCTACTTCGAAGAAACTATCGCATTGAAAAACTTCTGCCCGACATCATGCTTGCCCCATGCAGCGACCCACTATTTTTTGATTATATCACATTCCCTAATAAACTTTTAATAAAGATTGCGGCTGATTTACGGCAAGATATATGGTAAAATGCCAAGTAGAAGATTTACTGCGCATTAACAGAGCCTTGATATACAAGGATTAATATAGACGCAAGGAGGTATGCCAAACGTGACGAAGATACTTTTTACGTGCCACGGCAGCCGACCTGAAACGCAAGGGTATCAAGTCGTGTCGCGGCATTTTGCGGCAGCTTACGGCCACTTCAACGAATCATTACTACCGTTTTACTACGATTGAGGATGCTCATAAAAATAGGCTTTTCAGCGAGAGTCGACATGAACTGCTCCCTGAAAGGCTTATTTTTATTTCAATGAAATTCGGCATATAAATAAAGTGCCGAATTTCATTAAAATCTATCCTTTTTGATGGTATATTAATAACGGAGGCGATTCCAATGATTCCTACCTTTGAAAATGCAGAAGTCATTACGGTTGGCCGCCTGAATTGACTTTGACCCTTTCCAAACAATCAGTTGCTATTATGGTGCGAATGAGGTAATATCCAGCCACTACCGCATGGCAAAAAGGAGGTTACAGCATGAGCACAGAAAAAAATCCCATGCCCATCCAAGAGAAATATTTGCTTACCAGCCATGAAGCGTCAATTTATTTCAACATTGGCATCAAAAATATGCGCTGTTTGGCACGAGATCGTTCTCTAAAAATCAGTGTGAAGATTCGAGGAAGAACCCTTATTGTGCGTTCTAAATTTGAAGAGTATGTACTTAGCTTGCTGGCAGACAATCCTACAGAGGATTTATCAGTATCTCCCCTTTGTGAGGTCAATGATTTCGACTGCACATGACTTTTCCTGGCAAATCTCTCCAATCTTATGCTGATGCATTTCTTGGAGCATAAGGAACTGGCTGACGTTTATTATTCTCGCGATGGGGCACACTACGAGCAGGTTCGCGTTGAAAACACAGACCAGATACCTTGATTTGACGGGCTTTTGTCCGATGGTATCAGGCAGTTTACAACTTTTCAAAACATCAATCTTGCGAAGAGCTTCAGCAATGGACACAAAAACCGCTCACCTTTCGTATCTGGATTATTCTCCAGACGAGAAAGTAAGCGGTTTTATTTTGTGTATTTTCTTGACTGGTGCAAACTCCTAAAATTACTTTGTGCATATTGCAAGATTTTTTGTTGGCAATACTTTGCGTATAACGTGAGATTGCGGCAAAAAATACTTTGCGTACTGTGGAGGCGGCTAATGAATATCGAAAGAAAACTCTATCAGGCGCTTTTGGCATGGAAGCCGACTGAAACGCAAGTGTATCAAGGCGTGTTGCGGCAGATTACGGTCACTTCAACAAATCATTACTACCGTTTTACTATGATTGCGAAAAGGCAGGCATCCGCGAGGACGCCTGCCTTTTTTGTCGCTATTATTCTGTTGTTAAACCACTCGGAACATACGCGGTGTAAGACTTGTTTCTTGCTGTCGCTTCGTACCTTTGTAAATCTCTTCCCGCGCGCGTTTCTCCTCCATCCGCTGCAACTCGTCCACTGCGTCCTCCAGTCCGAGGTGCGTATAAGTATTCATCGTCACGCCAATGTCGCTGTGGCCCATCAAATATTGGAGCGTTTTGGGGTTCATACCGGACTTAGCCATATTGCTGCAATAGGTGTGGCGGCAGACATGCGGCGTAATATTCGGAAGCTGGAGCCGGAAAATCTCGTTATACCGCTTGACCATGTGGTTAAAACGATGTTGCCAATGCATCGCCACCAATGGCATTCCATCCTTATCTATGAACAGGAACCCGCTGTAACCATCAATGATTGGCTCTCTTTTCGGTGGTTCTCTATCCTCCAAAATTGCTTGGAAGCACTCAGCCACATCCTCTGTGATAGGAATACGCCTTGTCCCGGCATTCGTCTTGGTTGGCTGAACAATAAGGCGCATATCTGAGCCGCGCTGCAACTGACGGCTAATATTTACCACCCGGTTCTTTAAGTCGATATCGTTTATGGTCAGGCCGCAGAATTCGGAAATTCGCATCCCCGTATGAAAGAGGATGTAAACGACCTCATAATATTTGCAGTAGACATTATCGTCATGGATGAATTTGAGAAATTTCCGCATCTGATCTCGAGTGATGGCCTCTCTTGTTACGCTGTCGTTGACCACAACTGTTGCCAGTTGGAAATCAAAGGGATTTTTCCGTATCGTATCATCATCAACCGCCATCTGAAACGCTGGTCGTAAAACGCCTCTCACGGTACTGACGGTGCTGTACCGCTTTCCGCTCTCCTGCAGCTTGATAAGATAGATCTTCGCATCCGATGTGCGGATGTCAGCAATCTTCTTGCCGCTGAAATCAGTCTTTTCCAAGATTCGCTTAACGTATTTATATCCCTGTACCGTGCTTGCTCGGACGCCCGTCTTCGTACTGATATACCGATCCACCAGTTCCGCCACGGTCATTTTTCTGCCCCGCGGATCAAGTCGGCTCTCCAAGTCGTAGCCAATTTGTTTTTCCAACTCCCGAAGTGAAAGGCATGGCTTCTTTCCCGCGGGGAGTTTGTCATTCGGTTCCAATTTCCAGCTATATACAAATCGGGGCTTGCCGCCGACATGGTACTTGAATTGGTATTTTCCATCCTGCCGTATGGATTCCCCGCATCGAAGCACCCGATGCTTGGCGTCACGCCTTTTTCCGTCTGCCACGCTTCAGCGCCTCCTTTTCTTCAGGATGATTCTGAAAGTGCCGCTCCAGTTCTGTCCGAAGGATGAGTTTCCGCTTACGGTAGAATGCCACAAAGCTGTGCGGCTGCTTCAACCACCGATAGAATTTCCGTTGGCTCAGCCCAAAGTAGCTGATGGTTTCTTCCGGCGTGAGAATGTTTTTCTGGCCCAATAGAGGTGACCTCATACACACTCCTCCTTGATTTTTGGTATGTTATCTATCACTCCGCGCCTCTTATAAGTCAACAACTTTTGGCAAACAAAAAGAATAATATCCGTCAAATGGAAGACACCTCTTCGAGATATTTCTCGAATTTCGGGCGGATGATCAAGTATCGGCTCCCGTTGCAGAGGGAAAAGTTGTCCGTATTGTCCTCGGCAAGTCTTCGAAGCCGCTTCACGCCAAGGTTGAAATAAGCGGAGGCTTCCCGAATAGTGAGCAGATATTTCTCCGGAATCGGAACGACCGCAGGCGGCTCCGCCTTCGTCGACTTCATCTGAATAATCTCGGCAGGCTTGTCGACTGCAGGGACAAGCGATAATTTGTTTTTTGTTACGGCATTGAGCATAGCGATTCAATTTCCCCTTTCCGAGAAAAATGCCTCTCATTATTTCACTGGACAAAAAGCAACGAAATGGTCCAACGAAATTGAAGAAGGTTTTTCTTATATCGCCTCTTGGGCCATGTTCATTCCCCTCCTACTTCCTTAAAGAGAAAAGGAGAGCAATTTGACGAAGGCTTGCAAAAAATAATTTGGCCATCTGTATTCCTCCTACTCCTTAATAGAGATGGAGAAGGAAAAAATACGAACCCCGCGCGAAAAAGTTACAGACCCTCTACCCCTCAACTTCCTACGCCCAAATAACCGTTATTTTTACAGAGCGAAATTTTTTTCATTCCGACACACTTTTGACACATTGTCCCGCTATACTTCAATCATCGAAAACAACAAAACATAATTTCAGGAGGTTGAAGAAAATGAAAAAGACGATGATGGCAATGGCGATGGCAGCGATGACGATGATGGCTACGGGGACGGCACTGGCAGCAACACCGGGAGAAGGGAACTTCCAAGACGGCACGTCCCGCATTGAGGCAAACTACGCTTATTGCGGCGGCGGGTACAACGGCGGCGGTCGCGGAGGCCGCGGCGGCTACGGCTGCGGTGGAGGCTATGGCGGCGGTTACTGCTGGGGCAACGAAAACAACAACGAAGGCTGAGATGCAAAAAGACGGGCATGCCAGCAATTGTTTATCCCAATATAAAACGGGACGTTGAAGGGATAATCCCTCAATGCCCCGTTTAACTTTGATTCCCGATTACCTCATCGAAAATCCTTCCATTGACAAAGCAAATCCGTTGCAATAATATAAGTTACAACAATATTTATCCAAAATCAGCGAGGAGTATCAAGGAGGATTTTCCCATGCAGTTTTCTTTTCGCATGCCAGTGGCGGTTCATATCCTACTCTGCATCGCTTGTTTTCAGAAAGAAATAAAGGTCACGTCGACTTTTCTTTCAGGCAGCGTCAACGTCCACCCTGTCATCATCCGAAAGACGCTGGGGCAACTCAAGGCCGCTGGACTGGTGGACGTGGCAGCGGGCGTTGGCGGCGCAAAATTAAAAAAAGCCCCGGCAGACATCACGCTGCAGGACATTTTCCAAGCGGTAGAGGAAGAAGAAGACCTGTTCCACTTACAAGAGAATCCCAACCCTGCCTGCCCGGTCGGGCGGAATATCCATGCTCTTTTGAACGGCAGACTGCAAACGATACGCGGGCACATGATGGACGACCTGCGGCAAATTACTCTGCAGACACTTTTAGACGATCTGTCAAAACGAACTGCATAAGTCTTTCCTGCCCTGCATTTTCGGCTTTTCGTAATGCAGGGCAGTTTTTTGGGAAAAAATTTGTTGTAACTATTGACATTACATCCAGCGTGTGATATTCTTCTTGTTGTAATCGAGATTACTACAACACATTTAACAATCCTGGAGGAATGAAACATGGCAAATTTCAACAAAATCAGCGTGGCAAACGATGCGAGAACGGAGCTGCATGACAAGCTGCATCTGACGGGAGCGGAGGTAAGCGTCAATAATCTTCCCGCCGGGGCAAATGTCCCCTTCGTGCATTATCACAAGAAGAATGAGGAAATCTACTTCATTTTGGCAGGAAAAGGCAAAGCTGTGATTGACGGTGAAGAAGTGAAGTTGACTTCCGGTGACTGGCTGCGCATTTCCCCGGCAGCTCGTCGTCAGTTCTTTGCCGCCGCAAATGAAGGCATCAGCTATATCTGCATTCAGGTGCGAGAAAATTCTTTGGAAGAATATACTGCAGACGATGCAAGCGTAGAAGGCTGATCTGCAAAAAAGCTGGTAAATTTTCCTTTTCCGTGTTACAATACAAATGCAATGAGCAGTTTCGCGACGTAAGACCGGTTGCGACAACTGCTCGTTTTGTTTTTATGGAATGTTATGAAGGAGTCATTTGCTGAGGAGATAGATCGCAATGCCGAAAACGAAGAAAGAAGAACTGTTTTTTACGCTGATGATGTGTACCGCTATGCTT
>JAEEGH010015703.1_pt1 | contig 16403 bp, 15 predicted proteins | sample 9134181 | NCBI WGS metagenome assembly JAEEGH01 (sample SAMN16246544, study PRJNA631951) | gut metagenome | biome: gut microbiome; feature: rumen; material: DP-attached | host: Bos | place: Iran: Karaj | collected 2018-10
GATACCATGAAAAAAGGTCCCGCCTATCAGGAGGATAGCGGGACCAGCACAGACTGGTCTCCTAATGTTTGCGGCACGACGGAGACCGGTCACTTTTTCAAAACCATTGCGGAATGGTCTTAAAGCGGTTGCAAATTTAGTGCTTTTTGCATAATCCGCCAAATCGCACATCCTTCCGCAGATGTTATTTAAATAACTTTTAACTTTATTAATAAGCCCATAATAAACAATCCCATGGATACAAATACACAACCTTCCTCCTTTGACCAGGAGTTAAACACAAAGGTCAACGAGCTTGAGATTCAGCGTAAGCTTCGTGAGGGCCGTTCGGTAGAACTCACGCTCAGCACTATCCTCGACCGTGTGCAGCCAAGGCAGGATGCTGTATCGAATATTCTTTCCAAGAGCAGGAGCATCCCCAGGGATCTGCGCGAACTGCTGTGGCATGAGATCTCTCGGGCGGCTGAGGGTGATCTGCTGTGCACGGCCTACCGTGAGCGCAGAAAGTCAGAGCAGCGTGTGATAGCTTATACCGGATGTTGCTGGGAGATGATAGACCAGCAGCTGTGGCAGTACTTCGTCAACCGGTGTGCTGAGCGATGCGGCCTGCCGGAAGAGAACTACAAAGACCCTGACTTCATGGAAAAGGTGTGGCGACACACGGCCTTTACCGTCTTTGCTCCCAGAAAGCATACCGTTCCCGATGGCGAGGCGTGGCTGAACCTGCTCAACGGGACACTGGTGATCAGGCGTGACGGAACTCAGCCGGAACTGCGAGAGCACCGGCGTAGCGACATGTTGTTTTATGTGCTGCCATACAACTACAATCCGCAGGCAGAATGTCCGCAATGGCACGACTACCTCGACCGCGTATTGCCAGAGCCTGAGTCGCAGACGGTCCTGGCCGAGTTTATCGGCTACACACTGGCCAAGACCCACATCCTGAACAAAATGCTGTGGATGATCGGCCCGGGAGCCAATGGCAAATCGGTGGCCCTGGAAATCATTGAGTCGATGCTTGGCACTGCGAATGTCAGCAACCTGAGTCTTTCCGACCTGACCAATAAACCGGAGAACCGTGTGGGATTGGTGGGCAAACTGCTCAACATAAGCACAGAGACGGGTTCAAACGTACGTGCCGATGTGGCCAAACTGCTGACGGCAGGCGAACCGGTCACGATAAGGCATTTGTACGAAGACCCCTTTACCACCCGTGACTATGGTCAGTTTATGGCGGCATTCAACGTGTTTCCCCGCCCAGAGATAACCACAGCCTTCCGCCGCCGCCTGATCGTCATGCCCTTCGATGTCATCATCCCCGACGAAGAGCAGGACAAGGAACTGACGCAGAAGCTGAAGGCAGAGCTGCCGGGCATTTTGAACTGGGTGGTTTCGGCCATGCCGGGATTGCTCGAGCGTAAGGCCTTCACCCATAGCGATGCCTGCCAGCAGGCGCTCGACCAGTATCTCATGCAGGCCGACAGCGTGAATATGTTCTATCACGAGATGTGCGAGAAACAGGAATATTCCACGCGTGGCGACGAACTGTTCGGCGCATACAGGAAGTACTGTTCCGAATCGAACTACACGGCCCTCGGCAAGGGTAACTTCTACAAGCGTCTTGAGCTCCACAGCCATAGCCGCGAAGACATCGGACGAATAGTGTATTTCCATCTTAAACTCGCAGAATCATGAACAATACCCAGCACGAACAATACGACCTGATGCGTCTGAAGGCCATCCCTGTAGCCGATGTGGCACGGCAGCTGGGACTTCAGGTGTGGAGAGCGGGGGTTCATCATAAGGCGATATGTCCTTGGCACGACGACCACAACCCCTCGCTCGGACTCGTTACGGCGACGGACAAGAATTTCTGCTACTGCTATACATGCGGCAAGGGCGGTTCTGTCATCGACCTTGCCATGCAGACAGAAGGATGGTCGTTTCAAGAGGCTTGCCAGTGGCTGTCGTCCACGTTCGGCATCAGCACAACGATGGTTCAGGGCTATATCCCGCAGCCCAAGGCAAAACCGGTAGTCAGGGAGGATGTGCAGAATTACAGCTACATCCCGACTGAAATGCTTGATGAACTTGTGACGGTGGAGAACTCGCTGTGTCAGTGCCTGATGAAGATGTTCCGGCCGGAAGCGGTGGAGTGGACATGCGAGGAATACCGCATAGGCAGATACACCATGTGGGGATTCGAGAATTGCACGGTCTTTCCGAATATCGACCGTCGGGGGCGCGTGTGCAATCTTAAGGTGCAACACTACGAAACGGATACGGCGTCGCCACGGTTCGGGCATAGCGAGAAAAACCAGTGCTACATGATGGCTTCTATCTGGAAGAAAAACGGGAAACTGTCGCCGACAGGCTGTTACGATGCGAAATGCCTCTTTGGCGAGCATCTGCTGATAAAGTATCCCGACACCGTGGTCGCGCTTGTGGAGAGTCCCAAGAATGCCATATATGGGGCACTCGCCTTTCCCAAGATGCTCTGGATCGCCACCGGCAACAAGACGATGCTGCAGCGCCGGTATCTGGAGCCGCTGCGCGGTCGTAATGTCATCGTTATCCCGGATGCCGATGCCGTAGAGGATTGGACGAAAGCCATCGTTGGTATGCGTGACCTGGCTAATTTCACCGTCAGCGACTTCTGCCTCCGCCACGCTCCTGACGGACAGCCGAAGTTCGACATTGCCGACTATATACAGCAGCGATGAGTTTTTTATGAGTTTTTTTTGAGTTTTTTAGTGGCTGTCTGTCAGGGATAATTTGCTGATAGACAGCCTTTTACGTAAGGAAAATGAGTTTTTTGAGTTTTTGGTCCCAAAACTTTTAAATTTCTCTGTCATTTATTCTACTTTTTTTGGACCCAAAAACTCAAAAAACTCATTTTGACACCTTAACTGTCTCATTATCAGTGATATATCCTTTGTGTTTTGGGCTCAAAAAACTCAAAAAAAACTCAAAAAAACTCACTATAGCCTGCTATACGTCACAACGAATACACTTACACTATGCATTTCTTGCTACGAAGCCTTCCAACACTTTTTCGAAAGCCATGTAAAAAGTGTTGGAAGGCTTCGTAAAAAAACAGGGCATTGATCGTGGGACACCACGATTTGAATCCACAGAAGGATTGCCCGTGCATTGAAAATGTTGCGAAAGAGTACGCAGATTTACAGCCGAAGTGAGTTTGAGGCAGTTCTTGCGTCCCGTTGGTAGCAAGCGGCAGAGCCGAGCGCAGACCACCCCTAGCACCTCCTACTCAGGAGGGGAATAAACAGCAAGCCCGCCCCTGAAAAGGGACGGGCTTGTGCGGTGCGTACGAGATTCGAACTCGTGACCTCCTGCGTGACAGGCAGGCATTCTAACCTACTGAACTAACGCACCAAAAACTTATGCGCTATGAATGAAAAAGAGCGGTGCGTACGAGATTCGAACTCGTGACCTCCTGCGTGACAGGCAGGCATTCTAACCTACTGAACTAACGCACCAAAGAACACTGCTTTTCTGTAAGCGGGTGCAAAGGTACAAATAAAAAGTGAAAAGTGAAGAGTGAAAAGTGAAGAATTTGCTATCGCGCGGCCGAATTTAACGTTTTTTTGCCATTCAAGTCCCCTAAGACCTATAAAACATACTGAAACAGCAAGGCGTCGTGATAGTTCTCACCGTCGAAGAGCCAGTCGGGTACGCGCCCGGAAGAGGTGTAACCCACCTTTCGGAAAAGTGACAGCGAGGCTTCGTTGCGCTCATCGATATAGACGTAGAGCTGATGGAGGTGAAGGATACGACGGGCATAGTCGAATATCTGATGGAGCGTGGCAGTGGCATAACCCTGCCGGCGAAAGTCGTTGAGGATGATAAGACCGAGTTCGGCACGACGGTTGGCGGGATCGAAGTTGACAAGGTCGACAATGCCGACAGTCTGTCCCTCGGCGTTGTCGATCATCATCCGTACCTGACGGTCGGCATAGATGTCGTTGGTGACGTTGGCCACATAGTCGTGTAGCACATAGCGGGAATAAGGTACGTTAGACGTGCCGACGTTCCAGAGGCGAACGTCGTTCTCAATGCGATAGAGCAGGTCGAGGTCTTCGGGCTCGATGGCTCTTAAAGAGGTGAGAGGTGAGAGGTGAGAGGTAAGAGATGTCATAGATGGAGTTTTTTGCGGAGGATGTCGATGAGGGCGATGAAAGCCCGGAAATAGATGGCTATCTTCACGGGGATGGCGTAGAAGAAACTCAGGTAGCTGTAGTGCTTGCGGAAGAAGATGAGCATGGCCTGATAGAAGATGTGGACATAGCGGTAGTCGGTCTTCTGGGTGGACTTGCCCTTATAGTGGGTGATGGAGAACGGCAGGTACCAGTTCTGCCAGCCGCCCTTGAGCAGACGGTAGGAGAGGTCGATGTCCTCGCCGTACATAAAGAAGTCCTCATCGAGCAGTCCCACCTGATCGAGGGCCTTGCGACGCAGCATACAGAAGGCGCCGCTGATGACGTCGATGCGTCCGGGCTGGTCCCAAGGCAGACGACTCATATAGTATCGTTTGGTGAAGCCGAGCATCTTCAGTCCAGCCACCCACGGTGTGGGCAGTCCGCGACGCGACTCGGGCGCAAGGGTACCGTCGGCATTATGCATCATCACCCCTGCCCCACCCGCTTCGGGATGAGCGTCCATGAAATCGAGCACACCACGCAGCGTGGGCTCCTCGACGACGGTGTCGGGATTGAGCAGCAGCACATAGTCGGACTGTGACTGACGGATGGCGAGGTTGTTGGCACGGGCGAATCCCATATTCTCCGTATTGGCCACGAGCCGTACCCAGGGATAGTCGCGACGGAGCGTTTCTACACTATCGTCCTGGGAATTGTTGTCGACCACCCACACCTCGCCCTCGATGCCTTCAAGGGCCTTCCTCACGCTTTGGAGACACTCTTCCAGATATGCGCGAACGTTATAGTTGACGATGACAATACTTAATTTCATTTCACCTTTTCACTTTTTCACCTTTTCACTCTTTCCTGGTTTCATCCAGACAGCGGTTAAGGGTTGGGAAAACAAACGGCAGACAGAGCAGGAGCATAATGCCCAAATAGCCGAACGTCGTGTTCATATATATATAATATAATAAGGTGTCGATGACCATCGGTACCTCGAGGATCAGCAGACGGCTCATCCCCCACTTCCACATTGCGCGTTCTGGACGGCTGACGAGATCGTCGTGAATGGGTTTGAACTTAAACAGTCGCAGTCCCAGGAATGCCGCACCGAGGGAGATGATTTCCATGAGTGCAACCATCACAAAATCGGACTGCTTGTCGTCGGCCTTAACGCCCACAGGCAGCACGTCGGTCTCAAAGAGTACGATGATGACCAGCGCCAGGGCAATCTGTGCGATGTAGAACGCCATCAGTTGTTTGCTTACTTTCTTCATTTCTTATTTTTCTTCAAATAGTGTACGGTTCATAATGGAACGACCGAGCGTGACCTCGTCGGTGTACTCCAGTTCGTTGCCGACGGCCACACCTCGGGCGATGACACTCACCTTCACCCCCGTATGGGCGAGTTTGCGGTAGATGTAGAAGTTGGTGGTATCCCCCTCCATCGTCGGACTGAGGGCGAGGATGACCTCCTTGACATTCCCCTCTGCCACACGACTGACGAGTGAATCGACCTCGATATCGGAAGGCCCGATGCCGTCCATGGGTGAGATGATGCCGCCCAGCACGTGGTAGAGGCCGTGGAACTGTTGGGTGTTCTCGATGGCCATCACGTCCTGAATGTTCTCGACGACACAGACCACCGAGGCATCGCGACGGGGATCGGCGCAGATGGGACAGGTGTCTGAGTCGCTGATGTTATGACAGACGTGGCAGTACTTGACCTCCCGCTTCAGGCGGCTGACGGCGTCGGCAAACTGTTCCACCTCGCAGCTTTCCTGACGGAGGAGCCACAGCACGAGACGCAGGGCGGTCTTTCGGCCGATACCGGGGAACTTCGCGAACTCAGAGACGGCACGCTCTAACAGTTGAGAGGGATATTGTTGTTGTAACATTTTATACTTTGAACTTTGAGCTTTGAACTTTGAACTTTATGATTACTGTATGCGGTATTGTTATTTTGCAACGGACTTCACGACTTTAGGACTTTTTCCTATAGTCCTGTTGTCCTTACTTATATCTCACTGAGTTCGAGCCAGCGGAAGGACTTTTCGTCGAGTTCGTCATTGAGGAGAGGCAGGCGCTTGCTCATGGCGGTGATCTCGTCAACAGAGGTTGTACCGCCACAGAGGGCTTCCTCGATACGTTTCTTTTCGGCCTCAAGGGCTGCAATGTCGAGTTCCAGTTGTTCAAACTCGCGCTTTTCCTTGTAGGTCATTTTTCGTTTCGAGGAAGGAGGAACGAGGAAGGAGGCGCTCGACCTCTGGTCGCTTGCTACTGAAGGGACGCATGAATGAGATGTGTCTGAGGGAACTTTATCTGAGAAATGAGATGTGTCAGAGGGAAGCTTTTCTGAGGAACGGGATTTGTCTGAGGCAGGAGTATTCTCCTTCCTCGTTCCTCCTTCCTCGTTCCTCGAAAACCATCGGTATTGCGTATAATTCCCGGGGAAGTCCTGGATCACGCCGTCGCCCTTGAAGACGAGGAGGTGGTCGACCACCTTATCCATAAAGTAACGGTCGTGGCTGACGACGATGACACAGCCGGGGAAGTCCTGCAGGTACTCCTCGAGAATCTGGAGGGTAACGATGTCGAGGTCGTTAGTCGGCTCATCGAGCACGAGGAAGTTCGGGTTCTTCATCAGCACGGTGCAGAGGTAGAGCTTGCGTCGTTCGCCACCACTGAGTTTATAAACGTAGTTGTGCTGCTGTTCGGGTGTGAAGAGGAAATGCTGCAGGAACTGCGAGGCGGTCAGGTGCTTTCCACCACCCATGTCGATGTATTCAGCGATGTCCTTCACCACATCAATCACCTTCATCTGCTCGTCGAACTGCAGACCCTCCTGGGAGAAATAGCCGAAGCGCACTGTGTCGCCGATATCGAAGCGTCCACTGTCGGGCTGCACCTGACCGAGCAACAGCTTAATAAATGTGCTCTTGCCCGTGCCGTTATTGCCCACGATGCCCATCTTCTCGAAGCGGGAGAAATTGTAGTAGAAATCTTTGAGGATAATTTTGGTATTCTCCTTCCTCATTCCTCCTTCTTGCGTCCCTCCGGTAGCAAGCGTCCTTCGGTCGAGCGCCTCGTTCCTCGAAACATACACCTTCGACACATACTGGCACTCGAAGATCTTCGAACCGATATAGACATTACGCGACTTCAGGCGGATCTGCCGTTCCTCGATGCGTTGCTTGGCCACCTTCTCCAGTTCATAGAACGCCTCCTCACGGTAGCGGGCCTTATGTCCACGGGCCTGCGGCATACGCCGCATCCACTCCAGTTCCGTGCGATAGAGGTTGTTGGCACGGGCGATCTCTGCCCGACGGTTGTCGATACGCTCCTGGCGCTTTTCGAGATAATAACTGTAGTTGCCACGATAGGTATAGATGGTCTGGTCGTCGAGTTCGAGGATGACGGAACAGACACGGTCGAGGAAGAAACGGTCATGTGTGACCATCAGCAGCGTCTTGTTGCCCCGGCTGAGGAAGCCCTCCAGCCACTCGATCATCTCAAGGTCGAGGTGGTTCGTCGGCTCGTCGAGGATCAGGAGGTCGGGTTCAGTGATAAGCACGTTGGCCAGCGCCACGCGCTTCTGCTGTCCACCGGAGAGTTGTCCCATCGGCTGTGAGAGGTCGCGGATCTTCAGCTGGGTGAGAATCTGCTTGGCTTTCAACACCTTCTCCTCGTCACCTTGATGATTAAAGCACGCATCGAGGACGCTCTCGGCGGGATCGAAGACGGGCGACTGTTCGAGCATCCCCACCCGCAGGTCACGGCGGAAGATGATGTCTCCCGAGTCGTAACCCTCTACACCGGAGAGGATGGAGAGCAGCGTCGACTTGCCCGTACCGTTCTTCGCGATCAGTCCCACCTTCTGCCCCTCAGCGATGGAGAAGCTGATGTCGCGGAACAGTACCAACGAGCCAAACGACTTCGTCAGCTGCTGCACGTCTAAGTATGGAGTGTCCTTTGCCATGTTTCCTTTTTGCAACGGACTACACGACTTAAGGTCTTTTTCCTGCTGAATGAATCAGTCCTGTCAATCCTGTAGTCCGTTGCTAAATTATTTATAATCCTTTATTAATCTGATCTATATAGTCCAGCACTTCGTCGCGGCCCTGGCGTTTCTCGGCCGAGGTGACGAAGATGGGTGGCAGTTCCTCCCACGTTTCCAAGAGCACTTTCTTGTATGCCTCCACCTGTTGGGTGGCCTTCGAGACAGAGAGCTTGTCAGCCTTGGTGAAGACGATCGCGAAGGGCACGCTGCTGTCACCCAGCCACTGGATGAACTCCAGATCAATCTTCTGGGGTTCGAGGCGGATGTCGACGAGCAGGAACACATTCACCAGCTGTTCGCGCTGGAGGATGTAGCCACTGATCATCTGTTCGAGTCTCGCCACCTCCTTCTTCGACCGTTTCGCGAAACCGTAGCCGGGCAAATCGACCAGATACCACTCATTATTAATTATAAAGTGGTTGATGAGCAACGTCTTTCCCGGGGTTGCCGACGTCTTGGCCAACTTCTTGTTGTTCGTGAGCATATTGATCAGGCTCGACTTGCCCACATTCGACCTGCCGATGAAGGCATATTCGGGTTTATTGTCCTTCGGGCACATCGACTCCATCGGGGCACTCAGGGTGAATTCTGCTTTCTTTATCTCCATCTTTCTAACAATTTGGGCGCAAAGTTACGAATAAGCGAGCAAAATGCCAAATATTTTTGAGCATTTTCAAGCGAGAGTACCTTCGGCGAAGCCAAAGTACAACTTTTTTTAGGAAAAATTTGGTGATTTAAGAAATAATGCGTAACTTTGCAGCGTTTTTCAGAATTGTGCCGACGTCCGTCAAGCACTTTCCTAATCTCAAACTTAAATTCCAAATTAGAATTTATTGCATATATTATGTATACAAAAGAAGAATTAGAATCAATGGAAATACCCGAATTGATGGGTATTGCCGATCAGTTAGGCGTTAAGGTGACGCCGAACAGCGAACTGTCTGATGTCATCTATGCCATCATTGACAAGGCTGCCGAGAGTGCTGCTTCCGATGAGCCCGTCAAACGGAAACGCACACGTATCGCTAAGAAAGACACCAGTAAGGTCTATACGGTGAAAGGTCAGGACGGTGAGAACCTGGACAGCAAGAGCAACCGCAGGAAGCCGAAGGAGGCTCCCTCTCTGTTCAGCGACCTGCCTGTTCAGCCCGTCAGCGAAGAGCCTGCCAAGGAGGCTGCTCCTGCAGAGGAGGCTCCCAAGCGTCGTGGACGTAAGTCGAAGGCAGAGAAAGAAGCCGAGGAGGCTGCTGCCCGTGCAGCTCAGGAGGCTGCCGAAGCCGAACAACCGCAGGAGGCTGTGGCTGAAGAGGGTTTCGTACCCGAAGCTGCAGACTTCATTCCTGAGGCTACCGACTTCGCACCCGAGGCAGATGCCGACACGGCCGACGCCATCGAGAAGCTGCGTGAGAAGATGGCCACCCGTCGTGAAGACCCCTCTACCGACGAAGTCGACCCTGAAGGTGTGTGGATGGGCGATCCCGGCGACGGTACTGACTTCATCCCTATCGTCGACATCCCCATTGAGGACAATGCCGCCATCCCCACGCTCGATATGTTCGACCGTCCAACCGGTCATCAGGCCCAGGAGTCAGAGCCCGTCTATAATGTCAGGGAGACAAATGCCCCGCGATTCGATTTCGAGGAGATCATCACCGCCAATGGCGTGCTGGAGTGTCTCTCCGACGGCTACGGATTCCTCCGCAGTTCGGACTACAACTACCTCTCGTCGCCCGATGATGTGTACGTGTCGCCCCAGCAGATCAAGAAATACAGTCTGAAGACCGGCGATGTCGTGGAGTGTACCGTCCGTCCGCCCCATGAGTCGGAGAAATACTTCGCCATGTGCAGCGTGAAGTTCATTAACGGCCGTAACCCCGCTGAGGTGCGCGACCGCGTGGCCTTCGAGCACCTGACACCGCTCTTCCCCGAGGAGAAGTTCACCCTCTGCGGCGACAGGGCTACGACGAACCCCAGCGTGCGTATCGTCGATCTCTTCTCGCCTATCGGTAAAGGTCAGCGTGCCCTCATCGTGGCCCAGCCAAAGACCGGTAAGACCGTGCTGATGAAGGATATCGCCAATGCCATCGCCGCCAACCACCCCGAGGCCTATATCATGATGCTGCTCATCGACGAGCGTCCTGAGGAGGTTACTGATATGGCCCGCACCGTCAATGCCGAGGTCATCGCCTCAACCTTCGACGAACCCGCCGACCGTCATGTGAAGATCGCCGGCATCGTGCTTGAGAAAGCCAAGCGCATGGTGGAGTGTGGTCACGACGTGGTCATCTTCCTCGACTCCATCACCCGTCTGGCACGTGCCTACAACACCGTGTCGCCTGCCAGCGGTAAGGTGCTTACCGGTGGTGTCGACTCCAACGCCCTTCAGAAACCTAAGCGTTTCTTCGGTGCCGCCCGTAACATCGAGGGAGGCGGTTCGCTGACCATCATCGCCACCGCACTCGTGGATACCGGTTCAAAGATGGACGAGGTGATCTTCGAGGAGTTCAAGGGTACGGGTAACTCTGAGATCCAGCTCAACCGTTCGCTCTCGAACAAGCGTATCTTCCCGGCCATCGACCTGGTGCTCTCGTCGACACGCCGCGACGATCTGCTGCATGACGAGACGACGCTCAACCGAATGTGGATCATGAGGAAGTTCATTGCCGAGATGAACCCCGTGGAGGCCATGAATGCCATCCGCGACCGGCTCGTCACCACCCGCGACAACGAGGAGTTCCTCATGTCGATGAACGGATAAAAACAAAACCGATAGGCGGTCGCCTATCGGTTTTTATTTTTCATAAACCAGCTGTGGGAGAACTGATAGGCGGCCAGGGCCAGAACCATTAGGAAAAGTGACGTAAACATCAACTGTTGAGGTGCGCCCTCGAAACAACCGAGACCCAGTCCGAGACCGATGGCGATGCCACTCTCCCACCCGAGCATAAACGTGCTCTGCGACGTGCCGCGCTGACAATGTCGGCTCAGTTTGATGAAGAACAGCAGGAAACGGGAGCCTATCAGTCCCATTCCCAGTCCGAAGAACATCGGTGCGGCATAACTGACGATCGGCAGTGTGCTGCGGGTGAGCAGCATCATCAGCGCAGCCCCGAGGAGGATCAGTCCTGTGACCACCTCACTCTTCAACTCCGCATCGCGGAACACGAAGCGCCAGCATAACAGGGCTCCTAGGAAACCACACATCATCATCGCATAGAAACGTACCGACAACTGCAACGACAACAACATGCCGAAAGCCACCGTGACCAGCAGCAGGTTTATAAACAGTACGGTGCCGTGAGGCAGGAAGAAGCGGTCGAGACAAAAGAACGACACATCGTCTTCCGGGATGCGGAAGGGGAAGTTCACCATCAAGACCAAGACCAGACTGGCCACCGCACAGCCCGTCGCAGCGAGGAAGACGATCGAGTGGTCGGTATATCTCAGCAACAGCAGACCCGCCAAAGGTCCCAGAGCCAGGGCGATGCGCCCGAACCAGCCCGTGGCGAAATTCGCCTCCGTGCGCTGGAAACTCTCACAGGTATCGATGATCAGCGTGCTGCAAAGCACCATCTGCGACACGCCAAAGGCCGCTCCCATCGCAAACCGCAACAGAAGCAAGACTGGGAATTCCACGAACTGATAGCGCAGGCTGTCGAGGTAATACAATAATGCCAACAAGGCTGCTACCGACGCGATGGCCACGACACACACGATGTTACGGCGATAATGTTCTATCAGGAAACTCACGATGGCACCCAGGGCAAACAATCCTGCCCCGAAGGCTCCCATCACGAGACCAGCCTCCACCCCATTCAGATTCTGGTCGCCAGCCAGCCACAGGGGCATCGTCGGCAGGAGCATATAGACCGACATCGACAGCAGGAACTCTGAGATGGCCAGCAACCAGAACTCATACTGCCACAGACGGATATGTACAGAGGTATTCTGAGCGTTCATAACTGATTATTTATATGACACCTCCGGCGAAGACAACAGTGCCTCCAGACGCTCGAGCGTCAGACCTTCGTAGTCTTTCAACTGAATATCCGACAGCGGCCGGATGGCTTCCTCAGCATTCGTCGTAGCCAGTCCGACCACCGCCATTCCTGCCGCACGACCGGCACAAAGGCCGTTAAAACTATCCTCGAACACAATACACTCATCACTCTCAGCACCAAGCCGTTGCGCAGCCTTCTGATAGCAGTCTGGATCAGGTTTGCTGCGGTCGAAATCCTCTGATGTCAGGATGGCATCGAAGAGGGCTGTGAACCCAGGCTGATGACGATAGACGCTCTCCATCTTGGGAATGTTCGAACTGGTTACCACCGCTGTCCTGACACCATGGTGACGGAGGGTGGCGATGAGGGCCTCGAAGCCTGCGATATATTCGTAACTCATCTGCTGCTCGTAGTCGTTAAGCCGGCTGGTGATGCTTTCCTGCTCCGCCAGCAACGGCCCCGAGAACCAACGGTCATAGATCTGAGTCAGCGTCTGGCCTTTGATCTCGTGCTCCAGTCCTGGATGCTCCGGATGATACTGACGGCAGATGCCACCCCAGAATACGGTATATTGCGGCTCGGTGTCGAACACCACGCCGTCGAGGTCAAAAAGGGCTGCCTTAAACTTATTTTGTCTCATCAACTTTCAAATTTGGGTGCAAAATTACTGATTTTCTGCGAGAAATTTGCTCTTTTCCAAAATTAAGTGTATTTTTGCACTTGATTTAATGATTTATGTATATGCGACTGTTCTACACCTCTGTTTTTGTCCTGCTGCTCTGTGCCTGCAGTCAGGAAGTTGAGACGATCACTTTTGAGACTGTCACGGTCAACAAGTCCGTTGCCATCACCACCGACAGCCTCTCGCCGATGTGCAGCGTGAACATCCGCCTTGAACAAGCCACCGCCAAGAGCGGGAGAGCCGGCGAGATCATCAACGCCACCGTTGCAGAACGCCTGGTGGGCCATAACGATGACGACATGCAGCAGTCTGCCGAGGCTTTTGCTACGGATTATACCAACAACTACATCAAGATGCTGCAGCCGCTCTACGACCAAGACAATGACGCCCCCCATAAGCAAGCGTGGTACCACTACCACTATATCATCAACAGCCACACACAGGCTGGCAGCAAGGGAACACTGGTCTATCTGGCCGACATCAATTACCGAGAAGGCGGCGACCATGCCGTCAACCAGCAGGTCATCATGAACTTCGACACCGAGACCGGCAGACAGCTGACCACAAAGGATATCTTCGTCGACGGTTTTGAGATACAACTGAAACCCCTTCTTCTGAAAGCCCTCCAGGAGAGGACTGGCTTCACCACGATGAAGGCGCTCCACGACAATGGCTACCTGAACCATTCGGACATCTACGTGCCCGAGAACTTCATTCTCGGCAGCGATGCCATCACCTTCGTCTACAACCCCGACGAGATTGCCCCCTACACCATCGGCAGCACCGAGTTGACCATCCCCTACGTGGCTATGGACAAAATACTCCGCTCTTCGTTCGAACACTAATGTTCAATCCCTAATGTTCAATGGATAAAATCTTAAAATACTTCCCTGAGTTAACGGAACGGCAGCGAGAGCAGTTCGAGGCCCTCGATGCCCTCTACCACGACTGGAACGCGAAGATCAACGTCATCTCCCGCAAGGACATCGACCAACTCTACGAGCATCATGTGCTCCACTCACTGGCCATCGCCAAGGCTATTCGTTTCCGTCCAGGCACGCGCATCCTCGACTTCGGCACCGGCGGCGGATTCCCCGGCATCCCGTTGGGCATCCTCTTCCCCGACTGTGAGTTCAAGCTCATCGACGGCACAGGCAAGAAGATTCGTGTGGCCCAGGAGGTTAGTCAGGCCATCGGCCTCACCAACTGCCATCCTGAGCACCTGCGGGGAGAGGACGAGAAGGGACAGTACCATTTCGTCGTCAGCCGTGCCGTGATGCCCCTGCCCGACCTCGTGAAGATCGTCCGTAAGAACATTGCCAAGCCCCAACTCAACGCCCTGCCCAACGGCATCATCTGTCTTAAAGGCGGCGACTTGCAGGCCGAGACACAGCCCTTCCGCAACATCGTCGAAACCACCGACATCAGCACCTTCTTCGCAGAAGACTGGTATAAAGGCAAATATGTCATATATTTACCGGTCAAGTCATTAAATCGTTAAGTCGTTAAACCGTTATAACGTTAAACGTTAATCTGTAAATCCATTCATCATCATGATTACAATAAAGACTTTCGCTTTTAATTTGCTTCAGGAGAACACTTACGTGGTCAGCGATGAAACCAACGAATGTGTCATCATCGACTGCGGCGCCTACTACGACGACGAGCGTAAGGCTATCACTGACTATATCAGCAGTCAGGGACTGAAACCCGTTCATCTCCTCGCTACACACGGCCATTGGGACCATAACCTCGGCATCGACACTATCTACCAGACCTATGGCCTGCAAGTGGAGGCCGCAAAGGAAGACGAGTTCATCATCAGCGACATTCCTCATAATTTCCAGAGCATCATCGGTGCCCCGCTCCGTCGCGAATACCCTGCCGTAGGCCGCTTCTTTGCCACTGACGAGGTCATCCGCTTCGGCCACCACAGCCTACAGGTGCTGAAAACTCCCGGTCACTCCCCCGGCAGCGTCGTCTTCTACTGTACTGAGGAGCATACCGCCTTCACCGGAGACACACTGTTCCGAATGAGCGTCGGCCGTACTGACTTCGAGGGTGGCAGCTATACAGACTTAATGAGCAGCCTTACCAACATACTGGCGAAACTGCCCTCCGATACCATCATCCTGCCGGGTCACGGTCCGCAGTCGACCATCGACTACGAACTCCGTTACAACCCGTACCTTCAAGCCTTCTGAAAATACGAGATTAGTGCAGTCTGAGGATATGAATCCGATACTTGTCGGAAAGGGTGATTTGCATCACCCGAGGCAGGGGAAAATGAGAGGAAGTGGCCAATGCATATGAAGAAGCTTTGGCCATTTCTATAGCTACGTGCCCCATCGTGCGACGTAGGTTGATTTCAACACAAGGATGAATCAAAAATCCTTGATTGTCAGGTATGGACAGAACCATCATATCGACACCGAAAGGACCGACATAATGACGGGCGATGACACGGCTCAAGGCATCCATCACCTTCTCACGAATGAAATATATTGAACTGATTGGTATATAATGACTTATCATTTCGACTTTATCCTCTTCGAGCGCAATGACATTGCCAGTATATGCCCCATTGCGAGTATCGAAGAGAGAGAGTCCCAAATATCGGATTTGGCCGTCAGGAAGTGCCTCAAACTCCATGCCGAAATCCTTGACTTTCGGATAAAAAGGTTCGACCATCACAGATCCCTGTTGAGCGATGATGTTACGGAGCCAACCACGTTGGTAGTCTGAGAGTTCGCCGCCAATGAAACGCACTCCTCGGCCACTACTGCTCCAAGGCGCCTTGACCACCAAACGCGGAGAAGCGGACAGGCATTGCTCCACCGCCTCGACGGAAGAAACTTCGGCAGGAGGATTCCAGTCCAACAACCGCAGCACCTCTGCGGCATAACGGCGGTGGGAGTACTTACGGACGCCGGTAATCTCCGCCTCGCTAGAACAGGTCTCTGGACTGACACCATAACGGATAAGGGCTGCACGCAAGGCCAGATCCCACCCCCAGGGCTCCACGCGGTCGATAGGAAGGTTACGTAACTGTGACTTGTCGACAAACCGGCAGGGCGACCCACCTACCCTCGCCCGCAGGCGACCGTAAACCCGACGGGCCTGCTCCACATGCTCCACCAACACACAGTCGTTTACGCCGGCCCAGAGAGCCGGCAGATAGCCAAGGTCTGCCCTCAGCCGACGACCGGCATGAGGGGCGGTGAAATTGCTCAGGCCGGAAGCCAGCGCAAGGTCGTGTTCGGGGTTAAAGACATGCAAAGTCATTTACGATTTACGGATTTACGATTTACGATTTTATCCGATTCGGGTGCAAAGATAGTGCTTTTTTGTACACAAAGGGCACAAAGGACACTAAAAAAACATAAATTTCGCACGCTTTATGTCATTAGTAGATATTTTTTTGTAATTTTGCACTCATATTTAATTAATCGTAATAGTAAATCAGTAAATTATAATTTTCACTATGCCGGTAAAAA
>JAEEGH010015705.1_pt1 | contig 16402 bp, 13 predicted proteins | sample 9134181 | NCBI WGS metagenome assembly JAEEGH01 (sample SAMN16246544, study PRJNA631951) | gut metagenome | biome: gut microbiome; feature: rumen; material: DP-attached | host: Bos | place: Iran: Karaj | collected 2018-10
GCCTGGTCGTCTGGGCCCAGCACGGCATCTACGGCGCGGGACAGGACCTGGACGAAACCTTCGGCCTTATCGAGACGGCGGAAAAGGCGGCGGAGATCTACATGAAGATCGCCCACCTGCCCTGGGTGAACACCATTACCGATGAACAAATGCACCTGCTGGAAGCGCGGTTCAACGTCAAAGCAAGGAATGGGTATTTGAACTGAAGATAGAAAGCATTCGATCAATCTGAAAAACAGTTCGGCACACCGAAAACGGCGTGCCGCTGCTTTTTTTCGCAACCAAAGCACAATCCTTTCATGTTCATATTGTCCATTATGCGGCAATAAGACTGATTCTTCAACTACTGACAGAGACGCATAATCATCCTTCGCTGCAATACATCTCTGGCGGTATTGTTCCCTGTGTAGTGTTGTATGCTTGAAGGGAAGCTACTATGGATGACTCTTTATGATCTTCCATTGCGGATAAAGCTTGTTCCAGTATTTCTTTTGTGCAATGACAATAGATGTTCAGTGTGGTTGAAACGTCTGCGTGACCAAGCAGGTATTGTACTGCCTTGATACTGATGTTAGGATTGGAAACAAGGTTCGTCGCAAACGTGTGTCGCAGTGAATGGCAACTAAACTGCGGCAATAGAACAGGAGGCGATTCGGCTTTGAGATATTCCTGATCGTTGCAGTCACGGACGATTCGACGGAACGCTTTGTTCAGCACTCCCTGCTGTAAAAGCATCCCAAAACGGTTGAGAAACACGAAGTCAGTATAACCATCCACTTCAGCTAGACAGCAAATACCTTGCGTTTTTTGCCATTCCCTCTCTTGCAAAAACGCTCTCTTCACTGTGTCTGTCATGGGAATTATGCGCTTGCTTGAAGGAGTCTTTGTATCATTGATGGCAAAAGAACAATGATGGTCTCCTTTGTCATAGTAGACCAGTGTGTGATTAACGTCGATATAATTGTTTTCCTTATCTACATCGCACCAACGTAGCCCTGTAAGTTCACCAACACGCATTCCTGTGCCGAGAAAAACCGTGATGATCGGGATCCATCGAGAGAAGGTAGGACTGTTTGATAGAAAACGAAGGAGAAGATCCTGCTCTGCTTTAGAAAGCGCAAGCGGTTTCTTTTGATCAAAGTTTCTTGCGCGCATCAATTCACGCATTGCATTATCTGCCGGATTGTGTGGGATCAGGTCATCATCGACGGCAAGCTGCAAAACTTGATGTAGTACGCCGTGGACACGGTCAATCGTTCCGAGCATCAGCCGCCGTTCATCAGCAAGATAGTTGTAGAATCGCTTGATGTCTGTTTTCTTTAGGGAAACGATATACAGTCTTCCGAGTGCCTCCCTAACATATGAGTCATACATCCACACATAATTCTGGAATGTGCTGTCCCGAATGCCGCGTTTTAGACTTTTCCATAGCATAAACAAATCATTGAGTGTCATAGAACGATGTACGAGAGACTTCTGAAAAGTGTTATTCTGAGAATCGACTGTCTCCTCAATTACACGAAGGCCTTCCAGCGTTTTGCTATAGAAAGAGAAAGAATGCCCAAAGACGGTATAGCGGTACTCATAGAATCCGTTTTTTTCATATTCTCCGGTTTTGAGCCGTTGATGATTTGAATCATATCGAACGATTTGTTTCATTGCAGAACTCCTCCTATACCGAAAACGTTCTGCGGAGATACTCTTCAAAGGGCTCTCGCTTGATTAGACATTTAGTCCCTACCCACAGAACAAAAGGACAATGATCCTGCTTTGTTAATCTCCGCAACGTCTGCTGACCGATGTTGGAGTATGTGGCTGCTTCGTCAATAGTAAGGGTGACCTTTTCCCAAATGGGGACACTGTTGCTTGCGTTCATTATCAGAACCTCCATAAAATGATGTATGCCTATCGGCAATATCATTTTATCGACATTGATTCACAGAAAAAGAATCGAGTCGTTTTGAACAAACAACTCGATCGAATTCGTAGAATGTTATATTGTGTTATAACGTTTTGCCGCTAAATTGGTGTACCATGTGGTAAATTAAATGAAACCACAACGTTATAAAACTCTATAAAACCCTATGTAACTCTCTATATCCCTCTGGGCTTCATGGTCGGGAAGAGGATCACGTCCCGGATGGTGGGGGAATCGGTGAGCAGCATGACCATGCGGTCGATGCCGATGCCGATGCCGCCGGTGGGGGGCATGCCGTACTCCATGGCCGCCATGAAGTCCTCGTCGATCTGCATGGCCTCGTCGTCGCCCTTGGCCCGTTCCTGAGCCTGCTGGATGAAGCGGCTGCGCTGGTCGATGGGGTCGTTGAGCTCCGTGTAGGCGTTGGCGTACTCATGGCCGCAGATGAAGAGCTCGAACCGGTCCACGATGTCCTTGCTGCCCGCCTTCAGCTTGGTCAGCGGGGAGTTCTCGATGGGATAGTCGATGATGAAGGTGGGCTCCATGAGCTTCTCCTCCACGAAGGCGTCGAAGGCCTCGGCCAAAATCTTGCCCTTGGTGGCGGTCTTGTCCTTCAATTCGAGGCCCAGCTCCCGGGCGATGGCCCGGGCTTCCTCGTCGGAGGCGCAGCCGTAGATGTCCTTGCCCGTATACTCCTTCACCGCGTCGTTCATGGAGAGGCGGCGGAAGGGAGGCGTCAGGTCCACTGGCTGGCCCTGGTAGCTGATCTTGGCGGTGCCGTTCACCAGCTCTGAGCAGCGGGAGAAGAGCTGCTCGCACAGGTCCATCATGCCCCTCAGGTCCGTGTAGGCCTGATACACCTCGATGGTGGTGAACTCCGGGTTGTGGGTGGCGTCCATGCCCTCGTTGCGGAACAGGCGGCCGATCTCGTACACCCGCTCGAGCCCGCCCACGATGCACATCTTCAGGTGCAGCTCCGTGGCGATGCGCATGTACATGTCGATGTCCAGGGTGTTGTGGTGGGTCACGAAGGGCCGGGCGGAAGCGCCGGAAGCCACGGTGTTGAGCACCGGGGTCTCCACCTCCATGAAGCCCTCGCCGTCGAGATACCGCCGGATCTGGGCGATGATGGCGCTGCGCTTGCGGAAGGTCTCCCGGACCTTGTCGTTCATGAACAGGTCCACGTACCGCTGCCGGTAGCGAAGCTCCGGGTCCTTGAGCCCGTGGAACTTCTCGGGCAGGGGCCGGAGGGACTTAGAGAGCAGCGTCAGCTCCTTGGCGTGGACGGACACCTCGCCCGTCTTGGTCTTGAACACGAAGCCCTTCACGCCCACGATGTCGCCGATGTCCCAGGTCTTGAAGGCGGCGTAGGCTTCCTCGCCCACGTCGTCCCGCTTCACGTAGATCTGGATGTCGCCCTTGCCGTCCAGCACGTGGGCGAAGCTGGCCTTGCCCATGATGCGCTTGCTCATCATGCGGCCGGCGATGCTCACCTCCTTGTTCTCGTAGGCGTCGAAATCCGCCTGGATGTCGGCGCTGTGGGTATCCTGGTCGTAGCGGATGACGGCAAAGGGGTCCTTGCCCTCCGCCACCAGGGCGGCGAGCTTGTCACGACGGATTTGAAGCAGCTCCGAGAGCTGCTCCGCGGTGATCTCCTGGGTCTGTTCAGGACGCTGTTCCATGTTTTTTTCTCCTCTTATGCGTTGATGCAGACGATCTCCAGCTCCAGCAGGCCGCCGGGGGTGTGCACGTCCACCTTCTCACCGGACTTGTGGCCCAGCAGGGCGGCGCCGATGGGGGACTCGTTGGAGATCTTGCCCTTGCGGGGGTCGGCCTCGGTGGTGCCCACGATCTGATAGGTGGTCTCGAAGCCGTTCTTGGCGTTGCGCACGGTCACGGAGGTGCCGATGTTCACGCCGCCGGAGGCCATGGCGCTCTCGTCGATGATGTGCACGTGCTGCAGCTCGTCCTCCAGCACGGCGATGTCGTATTCGTTCTTCGCCTGCTCGTTCTTGGCGGCGTCATATTCCGCATTCTCGCTCAAATCGCCGAAACCCCGGGCGATCTTCAGCATCTCGGCGATCTCCAAGCGGCGCTCGCCCTTCAAATAATCCAGCTTCTGCCGGCGCTTTTCCACTTCCCGTTCGGTCAGCCAAATCTCTGCCATGTTCTTTTTATCTCCTTGTTTATGGGCCGCACACGTTCCGGCCCTTAATTCATACTATTATATTGATCGCACCCGTCCCTGTCAAGCAGTAACCCGCCCGGTTTTCGCTGTATTCTTCGTATTTTTTTCTTGCTTTTTCAATGAGACTCCTGTATAATACATTGCTATAGACTAAGGAAAGGGGATTGACAAGCCATGCTGCAGATCGCTACACTTTGGCAGGCAGGCAGGCAGGCAGGCAGGCAGGCAGGCAGGCAGGCAGGCAGGCAGGCAGGCAGGCAGGCAGGCAGGATAAGTCTACCCTTATATGCTTTTTCGATCCGACACACGACGCACGCGGTTTGCGGGGATGATCCTCGCAGACGGCGTGTTTTTTTGCGCTTTTTCACAGGGCAAACCCCGGATATGCCGGGTGAACCATAGAATGATAAAGAAAGGAGGGAAAAGTCATGAAAGAGTATGAAAAGCCTCAAATGGAAATCATTGAGCTGAGCGGCGCAGATGTGTTCACGCACAGTCCGGAGGACTGGCAACAGTCGGGTGATGAAGGTAACGGTGATGTGATACCGTAAAAAACAGAAGCAGGAATGAGCACAAACATAATATTTGGCTGCTTTAGGGGAAGGATATGATTGTAATACGAAAAACGGACGCAACGATTGCCAGGGTTCTCCCAACGATTAGCGTTCGTCCAGACGTGTTATACATTCCTTCCCAGTTTGCCTTGCCATTTGAGCATAACGGAAAACGGTATTGCTTCAACAATCTGACAAAGCAGTGCATTGAGGGCAGCGTACCAGTAGCAGCCAAAGCAGGAGAAGGTTTTGACGAGCTGATCAAGGCCCAATTTCTCGTGCCGGCGGACAAGGACGAGTGCGCCTATTACAATCAGATTTCCTCCCTCATGCGGGTCTATTCCCGGAAGAAGGGCATCCGCGGTTATACCATCCTGCCCACTCTAGGCTGCAACGCCCGGTGCGTCTATTGCTACGAGGAGGGCATGCAACAGGTTACCATGACTCCGGAAATCGTGGAGCAGGCCATTCGCTTCATCCTGGACACCCATCAGGGCGACAGGGTGAAGCTTTCCTGGTTCGGCGGCGAACCGCTACTGTGCCCGAACATCATCGACCGGATTTGTGAGGGCATGCGAGACGCCGGGCTGGAATACAAGAGCAGCATGATTTCCAACGGCAGCCTCATCACCCCGGAGATCATCGGCAAGATGGGCGGGGACTGGAAGCTGACCCACATCCAGGTGTCCATGGACGGGGCGGAGGCGGACTACATCCCTCGCAAGCATTATTACAACTATCAGGATCAATACAGGAAAGTCATGGAGGCAGTCAGCGCCATGAGCGCGGCGGGCATTTCTGTCACCGTCCGTTGCAACGTGGACGAGCAAAACTGGGGCCGCATCCCCCAGTATTTGCAGGATTTGTCGGTGGGCGTGGCGAATAAGGAAAAGGTAAGCGTGTACTTTGCCCCGCTGGACGCCGTGCGCCTGGGTGAAAACGACCTGGCTCTTTGGACGAAGCTCAGGGACCTGCGTCCGCTGGTCGAAGGAGCCGGCTTCCGGTTCCGCCCCTTCCTTGGTCTGGGAACGGCTTTTCGCACGTTTCATTGCATGGCGGACGCCGGCAGCGTGGTCGTCGCGCCTGACGGCAGCCTGTACCCCTGTGAGCATTGCCCGCCGGGGAGTCGGCTTGGGGACATCTGGCACGGCGTCACCGACGAGGCAGCAAGGCGTGAGTTTTGCCGGGTGGACAGGACGCGGGAGAAGTGCAAGACCTGTTCCTTCCTGCCGGACTGCACCAGCTTTGCCGCCTGTCCCGTGCAGGATACCCATTGCCGGGAGGTGCATGAAATGATGGCGATCGACGCGTTGAGGCGCATGGTGGACCGCCAGGAAAGCGAGATCGGGGGCGAGGACGGCCCCATCTGTTAAGGAGAATTATATGAAGCTGAAGGATAGTTTTATTGTTCAGGACATTGAGGACACCCAATTTCTCGTCCCCCTGGTAGGGGAAGCCTTCCAGGGCATTGTGCGCAGCAATGGGACCGCGGCCTTCATCGTGGACTGCTTGAAGCAGGAGACCACGGAGGAAGGAATCGTGGACGCCATGTGCGCCGAGTACAACGCGCCGCGGGAGGTCATCGCCGCCGACGTGGCGGAGATCCTGGAAAAATTGCGGAGCATTCACGCTTTGGAGGAATAAGCCGTCCGATCGCATTTGACCTTCGCCGGGTGGGGGCTCTTGACCGCGCAGCGGTCAAACATCACTGGCGGCAGCCAACATCACTTGGCCGCACGGCCATGCATCACTGTGCCGACCGGCACAACATCACTTTGGGGCTGTTTCGAGAAGAAACAGCCCCAATATCATACTTGCAGCAGTTGCCGCAGTTCCTCCATGGTTTTTACCTGACTCAGGGCTTTTTTCAGGCCCGAGGCTCCCCGGCGGCCGGTGAAGTAGAGGGGGAGGTGCTTTCTTAGCTCCACCATGCCGTGGTCCCCCTTGGCGGCGAGCTCCAGCGCTCCGTGGCGGAGGATCCGCTTCTTCAATTCCTGCCCCTCCGGCGGGGCGAAATCTGTTCCGTTCAGGGCGGCCCGTATCTCGGAGAACACCCAGGGCCGGCCCAGGGCCCCCCGGCCGATCATGAGCCCGTCGCAGCCCGTCTCCTCCAGCATGCGGCAGGCGGAGGGCCCGTCCACCACGTCCCCGTTTCCCACCACGGGGATGGATACGGCATGCTTCACGGCCTCGATCTCGTTCCAGTCGGCGACGCCACTGTACTGCTGCATGCGGGTCCGGGGATGTAGGGTCAAAAAGGACGCCCCCGCCGCCTCCGCCATCCGGGCGAAGTCCGCCGACACGATGTGCCCCTCGTCCCAGCCGGAGCGGAACTTCACGCTGACGGGCAAAGTCGTGTGCCGTACCACCGCGGAGATCACCTTTTCCGCCAGAGGCAGGTCCAGCAGCAGGGCACTGCCGTCCCCGTTCCCGGCGATCTTCCGGGCCGGGCAGCCGCAGTTGATGTCCAGGCAAAAGAGGTCGTCCCCCAGCTCCTCCGTGACCACCCGGGCCGCCACGCCCATGGACACGGGGTCGCTGCCGAAGAGCTGCACCCCCAAGGGCCCCTCCTGGGGGCCGGGGCGGCACAGGAGCCTCGTTTTTTCGTTGGCGTGCAGGAGCCCCTTGGCGGAGATCATCTCCGTGAAGGCCAGGTCGCAGCCCTCCTCCCGGCACAGACGCCGAAAGACCGCGTCCGAATACCCGGCCATGGGGGCCAGGAGCAGAGGCGGCTGCTGAAAGAGTTCGTGGACGGTCATAGGAAGGGGGTGGGGGTGATGATGGAGAGCCGGGGCCCCGGCACCGGGGACTCCGTGGGCGTGGCCATAGGCAGCGGCGAGCGCTCCGGGTCCGGCGTGGGCAGAGGATCGATCTTGGGGTCCACCGTCAGGGTGGTGATGTTGCTGATGCGCCAGCTGCCGTTGACCTTGCTGACGGTCAGCCGGTAGCGGATGGGCGTCCAGGGCGGCGGATCGCTGTCCGGGTCCACGGCGTTGGAGTTGGCGGTGCCCACGATCCGGTCCGCCTGCTCCAGCACGTCCACGGACAGGTCGCTGAGCCAGGGCCACACCCGGATATGGGAGAACTCCAATATATAATTATAGGAAGTAACGGTGTAGGGCTGGTAGGTGGCGTCGTAGAGCCGCCCGTCGGAGGCGATGCAATCGCCTGTGAAGTAGCTGTCCAGCTCCTCCCGGGGCCCGTCCTGCAGCACGCACTCGATCCGAAGGGCCATGCCCTCGTTCACCAGGATGTACAGGTTGGCGAGCCGGGCGCAGGACACGAAGGCCAGCACGCACAGCATCACGCCCAGGAAGATGAGGGCGATGGTGCGGGCGATGTATAGCGACGACCGGCTGAAGAAACGGAGCCGGTCCGCCTGCTTGCGCAGCTTTTTGATCTTTTGTGGCGATCTTTCCGACATAGCTCCTCCCAAACAGCCTCATCATAGCATAAAAAGCACGTATTTTCAATGAAAAGAATGTGTCAGGACTGTGTAAAAAAATATGAAAAATAATTTGAAAAAAGGTATTGACAAAGAGAAGCCCCAGAGGTATACTGTCAAAGCTGTCGCGGGAAACGAGCGCGAGCGCGAGGGAAACGGGGCAGCGAAAGCACCTTGAAAACTATATAGCGAAACAACAAACAAGCCAAGTTGATTCTTAGTAATTGAGAGACAACAACGCGAAAAGCGAAACGACCAAGCGAAGTAAAAGAACCAGACAACGAGAGATCGTTGTAATAGATTGAACTCAAGAGTTTGATCCTGGCTCAGGACGAACGCTGGCGGCGTGCCTAACACATGCAAGTCGAACGGAGTAAGAATTTCGGTTTTTACTTAGTGGCGAACGGGTGAGTAACGCGTGAACAACCTGCCTTCCTGAGGGGGATAACACCTGGAAACAAGTGCTAATACCGCATAAGACCACAGAGCCGCATGGCCCAGGGGTCAAAGGAGTGATCCGCAGGAAGAGGGGTTCGCGTCCCATTAGCTAGTTGGCGGGGCAACGGCCCACCAAGGCGACGATGGGTAGCCGAGCTGAGAGGCTGATCGGCCACACTGGAACTGAGACACGGTCCAGACTCCTACGGGAGGCAGCAGTGGGGAATATTGGGCAATGGGCGCAAGCCTGACCCAGCAACGCCGCGTGAGGGAAGAAGGTCTTCGGATTGTAAACCTCTGTCCTATGTGACGAAGGAAGTGACGGTAGCATAGGAGGAAGCCCCGGCTAACTACGTGCCAGCAGCCGCGGTAATACGTAGGGGGCGAGCGTTGTCCGGAATTACTGGGCGTAAAGGGTGCGTAGGTGGCACTTTAAGTTGGATGTGAAATCCCCGTGCTTAACATGGGAGCTGCATCCAATACTGGAGAGCTAGAGTGCAGGAGAGGTAAGCGGAATTCCTAGTGTAGCGGTGAAATGCGTAGATATTAGGAGGAACACCAGTGGCGAAGGCGGCTTACTGGACTGTAACTGACACTGAGGCACGAAAGCGTGGGGAGCAAACAGGATTAGATACCCTGGTAGTCCACGCTGTAAACGATGAATACTAGGTGTAGGGGGTATCAACTCCCTCTGTGCCGCAGCAAACGCAATAAGTATTCCGCCTGGGGAGTACGGCCGCAAGGTTGAAACTCAAAGGAATTGACGGGGGCCCGCACAAGCAGCGGAGCATGTGGTTTAATTCGAAGCAACGCGAAGAACCTTACCAAGGCTTGACATCCACTTAAAGGTATGGAAACATACTGTGTCTTCGGACGAAGTGAGACAGGTGGTGCATGGTTGTCGTCAGCTCGTGTCGTGAGATGTTGGGTTAAGTCCCGCAACGAGCGCAACCCTTATTACCAGTTACCAGCGGGTTATGCCGGGGACTCTGGTGAGACTGCCGGGGACAACTCGGAGGAAGGTGGGGACGACGTCAAATCATCATGCCCCTTATGTCTTGGGCTACACACGTGCTACAATGGCTGCAACAAAGGGAAGCGACAGCGCAAGCTGAAGCGGATCTCAGAAAAACAGTCCCAGTTCGGATTGTGGGCTGCAACCCGCCCACATGAAGTCGGAGTTGCTAGTAATCGCGGATCAGAATGCCGCGGTGAATACGTTCCCGGGCCTTGTACACACCGCCCGTCACACCATGGGAGTTGGGAGTGCCCGAAGTCAGTATCCTAACCGCAAGGGGGGAGCTGCCGAAGGCAAGATCAATGACTGGGGTGAAGTCGTAACAAGGTAGCCGTATCGGAAGGTGCGGCTGGATCACCTCCTTTCTAGGGAGTACACAACCACGGACCTGGTTCGGGTCGCGTGGCGTGAAGGGAGTTTCGAGTTTGTTGGATAAGTAGCTATATAGTTTTCAAGGGGCTGGAAAGCACCTTGAAAGGGTAAAAGCGGGCTGAACCACGGGGGTATAGCTCAGCTGGTAGAGCACCTGCTTTGCAAGCAGGGGGTCATCGGTTCGAATCCGTTTACCTCCACCACTGAAGAAGTGGGAGGGGGAGGCGCGCGAGAGAATGGGCTCATAGCTCAGTCGGTTAGAGCGCACGCCTGATAAGCGTGAGGTCGGTGGTCCGAGTCCACTTGAGCCCACCAAGCACCTTGAAAACTGCATACAGAAGAAGTAATTCGCGGAAAGAAAAGACATTGAAAGAAAAGTAAAGCAGGTAATGAGAATTACATGAATTACTGCGATTTCATGCCGAGAGTTCAAAGAGATTTGAACGCGAGAGAATCAGAGATTCTAGAAAACGATCAAGCTAATAAGAGCGCAGGGTGAATGCCTTGGCACCAAGAGCCGACGAAGGACGTGGTTAACTGCGAAAAGCCATGGGGAGCCGTAAGCAGGCTTTGATCCATGGATATCCGAATGGGGAAACCCGGTACGAGCAATCGTATCACCGTTGCATGAATACATAGTGTAACGGAGGGAACCCGGTGAACTGAAACATCTAAGTAGCCGGAGGAAGAGAAAGAAACATCGATTTTCTTAGTAGCGGCGAGCGAACGGGAAAGAGCCCAAACCCTGGATCTACGGATCTAGGGGGTTCGGACCGGCGGAATCACAGACACAGCGAGAAGAAGGTTGTTGGAAAGCAGCACGAAACAGGGTAACAGTCCCGTAATCGAAGTTGTGGACGTGAGGCCGGTATCCAGAGTACCACAGGACACGAGGAATCCGGTGGGAAGACGGGGGGACCACCCCCCAAGGCTAAATACTACTTGGTGACCGATAGAGAACAGTACCGTGAGGGAAAGGTGAAAAGAACCCCGGGAGGGGAGTGAAAGAGTACCTGAAACCCTGTGTTTACAAGCAGAGGGAGCGAAAGCGACCTCGTACTTTTTGTAGAACGGGCCTGCGAGTTACTGTGTGTAGCGAGGTTAAGTCGTAGAGCGACGGAGCCGTAGGGAAACCGAGTCTCAAATGGGCGTATAGTTGCACACAGTAGACCCGAAACCGGGTGACCTATCCATGGACAGGCTGAAGCGACGGTAAGACGTCGTGGAGGGCCGAACCAGACGTATGTTGAAAAATGCGGGGATGAGCTGTGGATAGCGGAGAAATTCCAATCGAACTCGGAGATAGCTGGTTCTCCCCGAAATAGCTTTAGGGCTAGCCTCGTAGGAAAGATTACCGGGGGTAGAGCACTGAATGGGTAAGGGGGCCACAAAGCTTACCAAGCCCTATCAAACTCCGAATACCGGATAATTGATATACGGGAGTCACACGGCGGGAGATAAGTTTCGTCGTGGAAAGGGAAACAGCCCAGATCAACGACTAAGGTCCCTAAGTAACGGTTAAGTGGGAAAGGATGTGCAACTGCACAAACAACCAGGATGTTGGCTTAGAAGCAGCCACACATTTAAAGAGTGCGTAATAGCTCACTGGTCGAGTGGTCGTGCGCCGATAATGTACCGGGGCTAAACCGTACACCGAAGTCTTGGGATCGCAAATGCGATCGGTAGGGGAGCAACGAATACGGACTGAAGCGTAAGCGAAAGCGAGCGTGGACTGTATTGGAGAGAGAATGCAGGCATAAGTAGCGAGAGCGAAGTGAGAATCTTTGCCGTCGAAAGCCTAAGGTTTCCTGAGGAAGGTTCGTCCTCTCAGGGTAAGTCGGGGCCTAAGCCGAGGACAGCAGTCGTAGGCGATGGACATCAGGTTGATATTCCTGAACCACTTACAATTGTTTGACAGAGGCAGTGACACAGAAGGATAGGCAAGTCGGGGAATGGTATCCCGGTGAAAGCAGTGAGGCTGGTATGTAGTGAAGTACGCATACTAAGGCTGGGCTGCGAGAGCTACGAAAACAAGTAGGAAGCTTGCTGAATTCACGCTGGCGAGAAAAGCTGCTATGGAGATTGTGAGTGCCCGTACCGCAAACCGACACAGGTGGGCGAGGAGAGAATCCTAAGACGAACGGGAGAACCCTTGTTAAGGAACTCGGCAAAATGACCCTGTAACTTCGGGATAAAGGGAGCCCAGCAATGGGCCGCAGAGAATAGGCACAAGCGACTGTTTATCAAAAACACAGGTCTGTGCGAAGTAGAGATACGACGTATACGGGCTGACTCCTGCCCAGTGCCGGAAGGTTAAGGGGAAGTGTTAGGGCAACCGAAGCACGGAACTTAAGCCCCGGTGAACGGCGGCCGTAACTATAACGGTCCTAAGGTAGCGAAATTCCTTGTCGGGTAAGTTCCGACCCGCACGAATGGCGTAACGACTTGGGCACTGTCTCAACAAGGGACCCGGCGAAATTGTAGTATGTGTGAAGATGCACATTACCCGCGATAGGACGGAAAGACCCCGTAGAGCTTTACTGTAGTTTGGCATTGAATTTTGGTAACGAATGCACAGCATAGGTGGGAGGCTATGAAGCAGAGACTTCGGTTTCTGTGGAGCCGCCGTTGGGATACCACTCTTTTGTTACTGGAGTTCTAACGGACGGCCGTGACCCGGCGTCCGGACATTGCCAGATGGGCAGTTTGACTGGGGCGGTCGCCTCCGAAAGAGTAACGGAGGCGTTCAAAGGTTCCCTCAGAATGGTTGGAAACCATTCGCAGAGTGCAAAGGCAGAAGGGAGCCCGACTGCGAGACGGACACGTCGAGCAGGGAGGAAACTCGGACTTAGTGATCCGGCGGTATGAGAGTGGAATTGCCGTCGCTCAACGGATAAAAGCTACCTCGGGGATAACAGGCTTATCTCCCCCAAGAGTCCACATCGACGGGGAGGTTTGGCACCTCGATGTCGGCTCGTCGCATCCTGGGGCTGGAGCAGGTCCCAAGGGTTTGGCTGTTCGCCAATTAAAGCGGCACGCGAGCTGGGTTCAGAACGTCGTGAGACAGTTCGGTCCCTATCCATCGTGGGCGCAGGAGATTTGAAGGGTGCTGTCCCTAGTACGAGAGGACCAGGATGGACGCACCAAGGGTGTATCAGTTGTCGCGCCAGCGGCATAGCTGGGTAGCCATGTGCGGAACGGATAAACGCTGAAGGCATCTAAGCGTGAAGCCGACCCTAAGATAAGATCTCCCACTCATTATGAGGTAAGACCCCTGGAAGACTACCAGGTTGATAGGTCGGAGGTGTAAGCGCAGTAATGCGTTAAGCTGACCGATACTAATAGGTCGAGGGCTTGTTCAACACAAGACTCTGATTCTCGAAGCGGATTACGGTATGCAGTTTTCAAGGTGCTTAGCACCCAACCCTTCCGGTGGTTAAGCTGTGAGGTCCCACCTGTTCCCATTCCGAACACAGAAGTTAAGCTCACATACACCGACAATACTTGGCTGGCAACGGCCCGGGAAGATAGGCAGCCGCCGGGACCCCAAAGGCTCTGATCGCAAGATCAGAGCCTTTCTTGTTCTTCACCTATTGTCGAATTGATCCATATATGATACTATGCACATATTGAATTTAGGAGGGGATCATATGTCTTCTGCAATGCAAAAGCTGTCGGCTGCGGCTGAAACCACCGGGCTATCCTTTGACCGGGAGAGGAACATCCTGTACGGGACCTTTGGCAACTATGCCTTTGCCGTTCTGGTGAACGCTTCCAACGTTCGCTATTGCTCCATTCTCTTCCACGTGACGCGGGACGGGAACCCCTTCACCGCCAACGATGGGAAGGAGATCGCCAAGGAGAGCAATAAGCTCCTCCAGTTCGCAAAGCCGTCCGGGGCCGCGCCTGCCAGCTTCCTGGTCAAGCTGGAGAAAGACGAGCAGGGCACCGCCCAGCGGGTATTGGACGCCCTAACCTTCCTTTCCACCGCCTTCTCCAACCGCGGCTACGTCAACACCTGCGAGAGCTGCCGCCAGGAAGTGGCGACGGAGCCCTGCGCCGTGGGGAACGGCCTTCGCTTTTTGTGCCCGGATTGCTTCGAATCCGTTTCAGCCAGTATGAACGACAGGGCCCATCGGGAGGCGGAGACTCCGGAGAACGTGCCCGCCGGTATCGTGGGCGCCCTGGGCGGGGCGCTGCTGGGCGCCGTCGTGGTGGTGATCTTCGGACGCCTGGGCTATGTTACGGCCCTCTCCGGCCTCATCGCGGCCATCTGCGCTTTAAAGGGTTACGAGTTGCTGGCCAAGAAGATGAGCGTCAAGGGCGCCATCATCTCCTGTATCGCCATGCTGGCTATGATCTATGTGGGCCATCGGGCGGATTGGGCTATCGAGGCGGCGCAATACTTCAAAGTCGACTTTTTCAAGGCCTTTCGCGCCATTCCCATGCTGATCGAGGAAGAAGCCATCGAGCTTGGCCAATACCTGAAGGGGCTGTTCATGGTATACCTGTTCGCAATCCTCGGCGCGGTGCCCACGGTGATCAGCTCCCTCAAGCAGCAGAAGACCAAGTATACCGTGCAGAAACTGAACTGACGACAACGAAAAAAGATGGGGCCTTGCAAGGCTCCATCTTTTTATACTTTGAATCGTATCTTATCTATGATCGTCGCCTTGCCCAGGGCATGCTGCCCATAGTGTGTGAACCCCAAAGACAGCAGGAGTTTTTCACTGGGCTCGTTGAAGGGAAAATGGCCACAATGGATATAAGGCGTGGATTTAGAATGGAAATGCTCCTCGATCAAAGCTGCGAGAGCCTCTCGCATATACCCCTGCCGCTGGTAGAGAGGGAAGGTGGCATAGGCCAATGTCCGCCCGCCTTCCGGCAAAGAGCGCAGTATTTCCTCCGGCAGTTCCGGCGCCACGTCCAGCAAAAAGCCCACCAGGGCGCCGTCCGTCTTGCGGACCAGACCAAAGGCGGGCTGCTTTGAAAACTGAGCAAAAATCCGGCGGGCTGTGTCTTCGGACAGCTCCGCCGGAAATCCGTACATGCGGCGCAGCTCGTCGTCCGCGATCCCGCGGATAAACGCCTCCTCATCTTGAGGAGAAAGGGGACGAAGGACGAGCCGCTCTGTTTCGATCATAGGGTGTTTACCGCTTTCTATCCGGCTCCTTCGTCCAGAAGAACAGGGCTACGGTCCCCGGGCCGGTGTGGCAGCCGATGACGCCGCCGATGGGGTAGATCTGGACCTTGCCGTCCAGGTGGGGGAACCGCTTCTCGATCTCGCCGGCGATCTTCTGGGCCTCGTCCATGATGTCGGACTGGCAGATGTAGCACTTGCCGCTGTAGTCGAGGCCGTTTTCCGCCTGCTGTTCCATCTTCTTGAGCATCTCCCGGCGGACCAGCTTCTTGGAGGGGATCTTGGACACGGGCTCCAGCTTGCCCTCGTTATTCACGTGGAGCAGGGGGCAGATGCCCAACAGGCCGCCCACGAAACCGGCGGTCTTGCTGACCCGGCCGCCCCGGATATACTGGGTCAGGTCCGTGGAGAAGAACCAGTGGTTCAGCCGCAGCCGGTTCTCCTCGGCCCAGTCCTTCAGCTCGTCCACACCCATGCCCTCGTCCCGCAGGTCCGCCAGCTTGTCCATGAACAGACCATAGCCTGAGGAAGCGCAGAGGGAGTCCACGATGTAGATCTTCCGGTCCGGGAACTCCTCCCTAAGGGTGGCCGCGGCGGCCTGGGCGGAATTGATGGTGCCGGAGATGCCGGAGGAAAGGGTCACGTGCAACACGTCCTTGCCTCCCTGCAGATAGGAACGGAAGAAGGCTTCATATTCGTCCGCGTTCACTTGGGCGGTGCGGGCGGAGGCCCCAGCCTTGATGCTGTCGAAGAGCACCTTGGGCGGAACGCTGATGCCCAGATCGTCGATCTTCTCTTCGTCGTTCAGGAAAAAGTGGAAGCATACGTAGGGGATGTTCCTGGCGTTAAGATGCTCTCGGGATAGATCGGCGGTGGAACAGCAGCTTAAAATGTAGTCAGCCATAGGTCGCTCCTTTTGATGATCTTTTAGATGTAATAAGTAATATCATGTAACACGATATTTGTCAATAGGTAAATGGATGGAATAGGAATTCCGATTTACATTTTTTGCAATGTGCGGTATACTATGCGGTACAAAAGGAAAGGATCGATACACTCATGCGCATAGAGACGGAACGGCTCATCATCACGGATTTTACCTTGGACATGGCGGAGGATGTGCATAAAAACTCTTTGGACGAGGACAACCGGCGCTTCGTGCCGGACGAGGTCTTTGAGACGGTGGAGGAGGCCCGAGAGACGGTGGAGTATCTTATGGGCCGATACGGCGGGGAAGAGGGCCCCTTCGTCCATCCCGTTCTGCTGAAGACCGGAGAGAACATCGGCTACATGCAGCTGGTGAACATCGGCGAAGGCTGGGAGCTGGGC
>JAEEGH010015707.1_pt1 | contig 16401 bp, 16 predicted proteins | sample 9134181 | NCBI WGS metagenome assembly JAEEGH01 (sample SAMN16246544, study PRJNA631951) | gut metagenome | biome: gut microbiome; feature: rumen; material: DP-attached | host: Bos | place: Iran: Karaj | collected 2018-10
GGGACCAGAATCACACCTGTAAACGAATTTTTTGCAGAACCACGAGACGTAGATGCGAAGTGATGAAAAATATGCGTCCTGCACACCTTCGAGAGCCTGGGCGAAAACGGGGAATTTCTTTTTGTCAAGACGGGACTTTGCACATTCCACAAGGGACGAAGCGTGCACCAGACAAAAATACGGCTGCTCCTTGAAAAGATTTACGAAATCGCTTTGCGTTTCCCATAAGAATACCGCGGTGCGAATCATTTTTGAAAATTTTTCGTTTACTTTTTCGCACACGTAACAGCTTTTTGAAAGGGCGTTCGTTCTGTCGAGAAATTTTTGCGAGACGTCTTTGCCGAAAAGGGAGTTTTTGTAAACCGCAGCGTCGTCTTTCAGTTTGTTCATGTGGCTTTCCAGCATAAGCGCAAGGCTGAGTTTGTTGCCCATTTCGCTCATTTTTTTGTAATGGTTTTTGCAAAAGCCGAGCTTGTTTGTCATTATTCTTATGTCGGGCTCCATCATCGACGCGCCCATTATAAGGTCGAGCTCCGTTTTTTCAAGATCACGCATGAGCGTGCAGAACGGGCAGCCGCACTTTTTTCTGAAAGCTTCGGTTACGGGTATTGTGTAGATTTTTTCTTCCATGTGAAATCCTCCGAACGTCCGTTGTTACAACAATAATAACACATTTTAACGCATAAATCAAATTTTTCTTTTTCAGAGGTTAAACGGTTTGGAAAACAGATATTTTGAAGTTAAAAAGCCGAAAAATTTCGATATAACGCAGATTTTCGACTGCGGGCAGTGTTTCAGATTCGACAGAATTGACGAAAACGCTTATGAAGGCGTGGTTTCCGGAAAATACATAAAGATTTCGCAGACAGAGGACAAATTAAAGCTTTACAATACCGACGAAAAAGAGTGGGACGGCTTCTGGAGCGACTTTTTCGATCTTAAAACCGATTATTCGAAGATAATAAAATCATTTTCCGATGATAAGATATTGACGGAAGCGGCGGAATTTGCGGGCGGAATAAGAATACTGAAGCAGGATGCGTGGGAAGCGCTGTGCTCCTTTATAATCAGTCAGAACAACAATATTCCGCGAATAAAAGGGATTATTCGCAGAATGTCCGAAAAATACGGAAAAGAAATATATGACGACGGAAATAAGAAATATTACTCGTTTCCCGACGCAAAAACGCTGTATCTTGCGGGCGAAGACGAGATTTTCGCGTTGAGAACGGGTTTTCGCGCAAAATATATATACGACGCCGCAAAAGCCGTGTTTCAGGATCCGCATTTTCTGGACGATACGGCAAAGCTTGACACGAAAAGCGCCGCGGAAAAGCTTCTGACGGTAAAGGGCGTAGGAAATAAGGTCGCGGCGTGCACACTCCTTTTCGGATTTGCAAGATACGACGCGTTTCCCGTCGACGTGTGGGTAAAGCGCATACTCGAAAAGTATTATCCGCACGGCGGAAGCGGGCATTTATGCGGAAAATACGCAGGGGTTGCCCAGCAGTACCTCTTTTATTACGAAAGATGCAAAAATAACGTTTATATAAACAAAATACCTACGGAAAAACAGGAAAAGAGAAAATGAAAACCGAAAACAAAACAAGGGTTGCTTACAGATGTCCGTACTGCGGATGTATAATATCCGCTGACGTGAATATGTTTATGCTCGCCGGCGGCTTCAAAATGGAATGTACCGAATGCCGCAAGGCGGCGCTTGATATGAAAATGGAAAAAGACGGAAAAATAAGGCTGTCGGTGCCGTGCCTTGTGTGTCCGCACCCGCATCCGTATACCGTTTCGTCGGAAATTTTTTTTGAAAAGGACATATTTTTGCTGTCATGCTCTTTTTCGGGACTCGATATATGCTTTATAGGCGATAAGGATAAGGTTGAGGACGAAATCGACAGAACCGAGTCGATAATTATGGATTTAATCGCGGACATGCAGGACGACGAGCAGTCGAAAAAGGAATCCGACATGCTCGTCGCCGATACAAACGTTGTAAGAGAAGTACTTTTCGCACTCGACCAGCTTTCAAAGAAAGGCGCCGTAAGATGCGGCGAATGCGGCAGCAAAGCCTTCAAAGTCGTAATAGATTACGATCAGGTAAGGGTTTGCTGTAAGGTCTGCGGAAAGGAAAAGGTGCTTTGCGCACGCAATAAATTCGACGCCAGCGCGGCAATAGACCTTGAAGAGCTCATTTTATAAAATAATAGATTACACCCCAGATAACCGAGGAAACGCTTCCGTAAACTATGACGGGACCTGCAATTGTAAACATTTTGGCACCCACGCCGAGAACAAAGCCCTCGCTTTTGGCGTCAATCGCGCACGCGCATACCGCGTTTGCAAAGCCGGTTATGGGGACGAGCGTTCCCGCTTTCGCAAAGGACGCGATATTGTCGTAAACACCGATGCCGGTCAGCAGACATGACAGAAAAATAAGGCATACGGGAATTACGGTTTTTACGTTTTCTTCGCTGACTCCGAGATATCCGGCCAAATCTCCGATACCTTGTCCGATAACGCATATTATGCCTCCGACGATAAACGACAAAAGGCAGTCCTTGAAAAGCGCGGAGGACGGCGCGTGTTTTTCGGCATATTTTCTGTATTTTTTCTTTTCATTTTCGCTTAAAATTCTTTTATCATCCATATTAACGCCTTCTTTTACCGTATTTTCAAAAAATATTTTAACCGAAAAGCGGTAAGTTATACAAATATTATTTGAAAGGACAGACTTTATGAAAATCAATAAGGGACTTGGCAGAGGACTTGACAGCTTGTTCGCCGACGAAAATACCGTAACGTCAGATGGAAAAGATACCGTTTCGTACGTAAGGGTGTCGGATATTGAGCCGGATAAAAATCAGCCGAGAAAAACCTTCGACGATGAAGCGATAAAAACGCTTGCAGAGTCAATCTCGGAATACGGAGTACTGCAGCCGCTTGTGGTTATGAACGCGTCGAAAGAAAGCGACGACGGCGAGACAAAAAGAAAGCTCGAGGGCAAATACAGAATAGTTTCGGGTGAACGCAGATGGAGAGCTGCGAAAATCGCGGGGCTTTCCGAAGTGCCGGTAATCGTAAAGGACCTTACCGATAAAGAAGCGGACGCAATAAAACTCGTTGAGAATATTCAAAGAGAAGACCTGAACGCCGTTGAAACGGCAAGGGGGCTTAAAAAACTCATTGACGATTTCGGGCTTACCCATGAGGAAACGGCGAAAATCGTCGGTCTTTCGCGCTCAAACGTTACAAACTCGATAAGACTCCTTGCGCTTCCCGAAAACACGCTCGATTTTCTTGCGTCGGGGGATATATCCGCAGGGCACGCAAGGGCGCTGCTCCCTCTGGAAAAGGAAAACGTTATTAACGAAACGCTCGACGTGATTCTGGCAAAACAGTTGTCCGTGCGCGAGACGGAAAAGCTTGTAAACAGAATAATAAGCGGAAAAGAGAAAAATAAAACAAAAATCAGCGGACAGAAAAAGATATATCTTGAAAAGCTTGAAGAGAGAATAAGCTCCGCACTCGGAAGAAAGACGTACATAAAAGGTAATAAAAAAGGAAAACTCGAAATAGAGTTTTACGGAAAAGAAGACCTCGAAGCACTGCTTGTGCAGCTTTGCGGAAAAGATATCTTCAAGGAATAACAGTAAAGAGAAAAGGGATTATGGAAATATTCAATACCGAAACTTTGATTTATACAATAGCGTCCGCGGGCGTTATCGCAATGATTTATTACTTCGTTATGCAGAAAATAACGACAAAGGCCGCCGAAAAATTAATATCCGAAAACGCGTGCGGAAAAGACAGCGCGAAAACGCTTGACGAAATCGGCTTTGCGGGGCTGTCGAAAAAACTTGCGAAATATTTTCTTTCGGGCGGAAACGCAATAGCGAAAGCCGTGGAAATATGCGAAGATGACGGAAATACCGATAAAAAGGAGTCCGACGACCTGCTTTTCAAGAAGGTAAAAATCTTGAAATATTATATCCCGAAAGAAAACGACACGGATAAGCTTAAAAAGCATTTAAACGATAAGTTTTCACTGCCTAAGCTGATTCTTGCCGCAATTATCGTAGCGCTCTGCGCGTTTGTGTTTACGTATGCCGCAAGATTTCTTGAAAACTACGCGAAAAACGTCTTTTCAAGAAAGGTGATTCCGTCCCCGACGGGAGTCGAGGTTAATGAAAACGGAAATAATAATGAATTGAACGATAATTACGCAGTCTCGCTTCCTTCGGAAGATTGAGTATTAAAGGTAAAGGGTAGTTGCTATGAATAACGAAAATCGAAAAGCAAACGTAAGAAAAAAGAAAAATAATCTGCCGTATGCGCTCGCGGCGGTGATTCTTTTCGTGATCACCGCGCTTATAGGCGGTATAGTATACGCGTCGGGCTACAGATACATAAAAGGGGACGGAGTTAAGTTTTCGGGCTTTACTTATCTCGGACAGCCGATAAACGGAAAAGTCAGGTATTCCGACGGAACGAAAGGCAAGCTGACGAAGGAAAAAGACAGCAGCCTCGGAAAAATCGTGTACGACTCGGGAGACGTCTACGAGGGTGAAATAAAGGGAATATACAGAGACGGCAAAGGTACGCTCGAATATAAGGAAACGGGCGCAAAATACGTCGGGGATTTTCTTGAGGATAAGCTCACCGGGAAGGCTGTGGTTACGTCGTCTGACGGAAGCACATACGATGGCGACGTCAAGGACGGCAAAAAAGACGGCGTCGGAAAATTCACGTTTGCCGACGGTTCGTATTACTACGGCGAATGGAAAGATAATAAGAGAGAGGGCGCAGGCGAGGAGCACTACGCCGACGGCTCGTATTATTACGGTACTTTCTCAGATGATAAGAAATCCGGAAGCGGTGAAGTTACCGTAAAGCTCGAAAACGGCATGATATATCTCGGAAAATGTAAGTTCGTGTTTGCAAACGGAGACGAATATACCGGCGATTTCACCGAGAACGCACGCACCGGAAAGGGAACGTACAAATGGACGACGGGAGAGACGTATACGGGCGAATTCCTTGACGGAAAAATGCACGGCTTCGGCACCTACGACTTCGGAAACGGAAAGGAACCTTATACCGGTGAATTCGTAAACGGAGAGCTTGTTACGGATAAAGCGGAAGACGCCGGAAACGCCGCAAACGCAGAATAATATGGCAAACGAAGATTACAGATGCATACTTGAGGGCATAATTTCCGTAAAAGCGGCAATAGAAGCAAAAAAACGAAAGATTTACAGCGTCTGGATAGATTTGCACAAAAAAACGGAACGCGACAGAAAAGTAACGTCGCTCATTTCGTTTTTGAAAGCAAATAACGTGCCTTTTGAACTCAAGGAAAGGGAAGAAATCGAAAATACACTCGGTATTTTCTCCAAAAACGCGGGTTCCAGCCACGGAGGCGTGATTGCGTTCGCAGGACAGAGAGAGTATACCCCTCTTGAAGAAATGCTGAAAAAAGGGAAAAATAACGCCTATTTTGCATACTTCGACGGCATTGAGGACCCGTATAACCTCGGATACTCGATAAGAACGATGTACGCGCTCGGCGCGGGAGGATTCATTCTTTCCGAAAGGAACTGGCAGAACGCCGACAGCACGCTCGTAAAATCGTCTGCGGGCGCGTGTGAATTCTGCGATATTTCGTTTGCGCCGAAAGATGACGGAGAAACGGTTTCCGCCATAAAAAACGCAGGATTTGATATCGTGTGCTCGGCGGTATGCGAAACGGCGGTTTCCGTATATGATTTTGAGCCGGAAAAACCGTTCGTTCTGTTTGTCGGAGGAGAAAAGAGAGGAATTTCCGACGAATTTATGAAAAACGCGGACAAAACGGTATATATTCCGTATAAAGATAAGAAAATACGGTATTCACTGCCCACCGTGTCGGCATGCTCCGTTTACGCGGCGCTTTTTGCGGAAAAAATGAAACTGCTCGGTAATTGAATTTTATATTTTTCACTGTACGGCGCTTTTGCGCCGTATTTTTATGTTTCGAAGTAAATTTTTTGGAAATAATATAATAAATGGTACAAATTGTAAAAAAACTCTTTACAAACGGTAAAAAGTGTGCTATTATATATATAAATATATATTATATTATATATAAGCGAATTTTTCTTTGAAAGGTGCGAAGGTATGTCGGAAAATACAAACGGCAAAATAAACGTCAGAGGCGTGTATTTTGATAACGTAACAATGGACGAGGCGCTGGATAAGGCGGTAGAGCTCATAAATACCGAAAATTTTTCGTATATGGTTACGCCAAACGCCGAAATCGTCGAAGCATGCGTCGAAAACCCGACGCTGTACGACGTTATGAACGGCGCGTCCCTTATAATTCCCGACGGCGCAGGCGTTGTGTACGCGTCAAAAATACTTCGAACACCGCTCAAAGAGAAGGTCGCGGGCGTGGAGCTCGGGGAAAAGATAATCGAATACGCTTCGAAAAACAATAAAAAGATTTTCTTTTTCGGCGGAGCAAAGGAAAGCGCCGACGGAAAAGCCGTGTGGGAAATTGCGGCTGAAAAGCTTTCCGAAAAATATCCCGGCTTTGAAGCGGTCGGCAGGGACGGATTTTTCAACGACGAGGAAAACGAGGATATTATCGCCGAAATAAACGCGAGCGGTGCGAAAATCCTTTTCGTGTGCCTCGGCGCGCCGAAGCAGGAAAAATGGATTTATAACAATAAAAACAACCTTGAAAACGTGAATTTCGCCGCGGCTCTCGGAGGCTCGCTCGACGTGTTCGCGGGCGTATCCGAAAGAGCGCCCGACTTTTATATAAAACATAACCTTGAATGGTTTTACAGATTAAAGAAAAATCCGTCGAGAGCGCGCCGTATGTTAAAGCTCCCGAAATTTATTGCGGGAACCGTAATACACGGCAACAAAAAGGGCAGATAACATGAAGCTTGTCTCGCTGAAAACGGAAAATTTCAGAAATCTCGAGCCTCAGACGCTGACCCTTTTTGACGGGATAAACGTGCTTTACGGCAAAAACGCGTCGGGTAAAACGAATACGCTTGAATGCGCTTACGTTTTCGCCTCGGGAAAAAGTTTTCGAACGCGATACGAGAACGAGGTCATAAAAAGAGGCGAAAATACGGCTTTTGCGGAAATTGAGTATACGGGCGCTGCAGGGACCAAAAAAATGTCGGTAACGTGGCATAAAAACAAGGATACCGACTTTACGCGGCGCATGACTTACGAGGACTACGAGTTATCAAAGGCGTCTGAATTCCTGGGAAATTTCCGCGCGGTGCTCTTCACGCCGAATCATCTGTCGCTCATAAAGGGCAGTCCCGAAGAAAGAAGACGGTTTATGGACATCGCATTGTCGCAGATAAGCCCCAGATACGTTTACTGCTTAAACAATTATCTCAAAATGCTTACCCAGAAAAACGCGTATCTAAAAAAGGTTTCTTTCGGCGCAAAGGTTGATTCCGATTATCTCGACGTGCTGAATATCCAGCTTGCAAAGGCGGCGTCGGTGCTCGTGAAGCAGAGAAGCGGTCTTGCGGACAGCTTAAGAATATATGCAAAGGAAATGTATTCGGGACTTACCGCTTCAAAGGAAAATCTCGACGTAAAATACCTGTCCGCCACCAAAGAAAATTTTTCCGATCCGGAATATACCGAAAGCAGATATGCGGAAATCTACAAAGCGGACGTGCAAAGCGAAATAAAGCAGGGAAGAACGATTCACGGTCCGCACAAGGACGACCTTGCTTTTTATATTTCAAAAAACAGCGACGAAGAGAAAATACTTGAAGAGACGAATGATGCGGAATACGGCGAAAACGAAGAAGCGGTGTCGGAATTTTCCGCGAGGTCCTTCGGTTCTCAGGGACAGCAGAGAAGCGCGGTGCTTGCCATAAAACTTGCGGAAGGCGAGATATTCAACAGCATTACCGGCGAATATCCGGTGCTTTTGCTCGATGACCTGCTCGGAGAGCTCGATTCCCAGCGGGAGAGCGCCCTTATAAAGCTTATAAGGGACAAGCAGGCTATAATCAGCCACTGCGACAGAAACGCGTTAAAAAGGGTAAAAAACGTAAATTATATAATGGTCGACAACGGAAAATATTATCCCGACGCAAAGGAAAAGGACTGACGTGATGAAAAACGGCGAAATAAAAAAGAATCATCCGCTTATAAACATAGGCGCGACGACGGTTCTTTACAAAAAGGACGTGCTCGGCGTGTTCAATCTCGACACCGCAAGCACCGGAACCGATACAAAAAGGTATCTTTCCGAGCTTGAGCGCAAAAAGAGGCTTGAAACGGTGGGTAACGACATTCCGAAATCATTTGTGGTTTTCCTGTCGGGCAGGAAAGAAAAAGCGTATATAACCACTCTTTCGAGCGCCTCGATTTACGGACGCTGGAAGAGACAGTCGAAATATCTTTGATGTGAATAATAAGAGTAATATAAATTGAGGAGAAGATGATGTTGGAAATCAGGAATTACGAAAACGAACATTTTGACGAAGAAGTAAAGGCAACCGATACCGAGGTGGACGTAAACGCCCATAAATACGACGAGAGTCAGATTCAGGTCCTGGAGGGCCTTGAAGCCGTAAGAAAAAGACCGGGCATGTATATCGGCTCAACGTCGGAAAAGGGACTTCATCACCTTATATACGAAATAGTTACGAATTCGGTGGACGAAGCTCTTGCGGGCATATGCGACAGGATAATCGTAACGCTGCACGAGGACAACAGTATCTCCGTCAAGGATAACGGAAGAGGAATCCCCGCAGGAATACACCCGAAAATGGGAATTCCCACGCTTGAGGTGGTATTTACCGTGCTTCACGCAGGCGGAAAATTCGGCGGCGACGGATATAAAATTTCGGGCGGTCTGCACGGCGTGGGCGCGTCGGTCGTAAACGCGCTTTCGGAATGGACGGAAATCGTAAACTGCCACGACGGCAAAAAGTATACGGAACGCTTTGAACGTGGAAAGGTCGCGCGCGAGATACAAGAGGTGGGCGATACCGACGAACACGGTCTTTACGTGAGATTTATGCCCGACGACGAGATATTCGACGAGATAGTCGTAAAATATCAGACGGTGCTTTCGATGCTTCGCGAGCAGGCGTTTTTAAACGCGGGACTTGCAATAGAACTTATCGATTTGAGACCCGATACCGAGGAAAAAGCGCTTGAAATTTCCGAATATATCGACGACGAAGCGGAAGAGCTTGCCGAGGAAGAAGCGATAGAGGAAGCAAAGGAAGCGAAAGCGGAAAAGAAAAAGAGCGTCGAGCTTTGCTATGAAGGCGGCATAAAGAGTTTCGTCGAACATATCAACTCCAAAAAGCACGCAAATATGCTCCACGACGACGTAATATACGTTTCAGGCAAAAAAGACGACGTTTCGTGCGAAATTGCCATGCAGTACAACGACAAATACGACGAGACGATATATTCGTTTGCCAACAACGTAAGAACGATAGAAGGCGGTATGCACGAAACCGGCTTTAAGAACGCGCTTACGAAAATACTCAACGATTACGGAAGAAAATTCGGTTATCTCAAAGCCGACGACAAAAACCTCATGGGCGAGGACGTAAGGGACGGACTTTGCGCGGTAATAAACGTAAAGCTTCCCGAAGCGCAGTTTGAGGGACAGACCAAGAGCAAGCTCGGAAACGCGGACATAAAGCCGTTTGTCGAGGCGCTTATGAACGAAAGGCTTACCGCGTATTTTGAGGAAAATCCGATTGTCGGCAAGACGATTATAGAAAAGGCGATAGCGGCTTCCAGAGCGAGAGAAGCGGCAAAAAAGGCAAGAGAGCTTACGAGAAGAAAAACGGCGCTTGAGGGCACGACTCTTCCCGGAAAGCTTGCCGACTGCAACGATAAAAACGTTGAAAACACCGAACTGTTCCTCGTCGAAGGAGATTCCGCGGGAGGCACCGCAAAAGACGGCAGAGACAGCAAATTCCAGGCGATTCTGCCTATGAGAGGCAAAATACTAAACGTTGAAAAGGCAAGACTCGACAGAATTCTTTCGAGTACGCAGATTACTCCGATAATAATTGCTCTCGGCTGCGGCGTCGGAAGCGAATTCAATATGGAAAAGCTCAGATACGGCAAGATAATAATAATGGCGGATGCCGACGTCGACGGATCTCATATAAGGATACTGCTTTTAACGTTCTTCTACCGCTTCATGCGCGGACTTATAGAGGGCGGACACGTATATTCCGCAATGCCGCCGCTTTACAAGATAGTCAAGGGCAAAAACACGTATTACGCCTATAACGACGCGGACAGAGACAGGATAATAGAGGAAATAGGCGGCGCGGGACGCGTTGACAGATACAAGGGCTTGGGCGAAATGTCAAAGGACCAGCTGTGGGAGACGACGATGGACCCCGAGAACAGAACGATCATAAGGATGACGATAGAGGACGCAATGCAGTGCGACGAGATATTCTCCGCGCTGATGGGCGACAAGGTCGATCCCCGCCGCGAGTTCATAGAGCAGAACGCGAAGTTTGTCGAGAATATCGACGTTTAATTAAGAATTAAGACCTTTAATAAATAAGAAAGAATAAATAAAAAGAGAAAATGGAAGAAAATAAGAAATTATCCGAAGAAGTGATAGAGCTTCACGAAGCGCAGCTCGGCGAGGTCACGGGCGGTCTCTCTCCGGTACCCAACACGGGAAACTATATTGACGCTCTGACGAGTGCGGAAACCGTATGTACAAAGTGCGGACGCCCCTTTATATATTGGTATCATTGGATAGGAGGTATGCACGACGGACCGTGGAACCACCCCGTTCCCGAGCTCTGTCCGACGTGCGACCCCAATACTGAAAAAGAACGCGGAAAGAATTAAAAATAAGGTGTCGGCGCAGCCGATAATTACCTTCTCCTACGGGGGAAGGGGGACCGCGCAATTTAACGGTTGAGCCGCCCTTTACCTTCCCCCGTTGGGGAAGGGGGACCGCTTGCGGTGGATGAGGCGAACAATACCTTCCCCTGTTGGGGAAGGGGGACCGCGCCGGGGTTCCCCGCCGCGAACTTGAGAGCGGTGGGGGTTCGCGGGTTGCGGTGGATGAGGCGAACGAAATCTGTACTTACTAAATCAAGAATGAAAAATGTCGTATAATTATAACAAAAATCTTGTCAGCGCGTCTCAAAATTTAAGAAAAAACATGACGCCTGAAGAAAAAACGATATGGTATCAGTTATTAAAACGATTGCCATATACGGTAAACAGACAGAAGCTTATAGGAAATTATATAGTTGATTTTTATATCGCCGAAAAAAGAACGGTTATAGAAATCGACGGAGTTCAGCATAAAACAAAGGAAAACGAGGAAAAAGACAAACAAAGAGACGCAGAACTGAATGATCTTGATATAAAAGTACTGCGTTATACGAATAAAGCGGTCAATATGATTTTCAATAAAATATGCGACGATATATTGATGAAACTCGGGATGACTGTCAATGAATTAAAACCGGTGAAGAGCGGGAAAAGGTGAAGTTTGTACTGACCCCTTTCGCCTCATCCACCACACGCCGCGAACCCCCAACGCTCTCAAGTTCGCGTCGGGGAACCCCGGCCTGACAGGGAGGATAAAAACGGCTCCCTCTCTGAGGGAGCTGGCTGCGGAGCAGACTGAAGGAGTTAAACTCTTAAGTTTTAATATAAACCGTTCGCCTCATCCACCGCAAGCGGTCCCCCTTCCCCAACGGGGGAAGGTATAGGCCGCGGTCCCCTGCCCGGTTCGCGATCACAGATCGCTTCACCGCTTTGGCTAAAAACTTCACACTGTGAAGTTTTCTTAACGCGTCGCGCCCCAAAAAGGGGGAAGGTTTATGGGACGGCGAAAGCCTATCGAAGGAGTCAGATCATCGGGGTCTTGAATCTGCATCCGGCATCAGCCGGGCGCAGTAAAACAAAAACGCCGCTTTACAGTGCGGCGTTTTTATTGTTTGCGTTTATTATTTGAGTATCTTTATTTTGGCCAAGAGTCCGCCGACAAGCGGGAAGTCCTTTGCTTTGCCCTTTGCCGCGGTCACGATACCGAAAACTACGAGACCGGCGAAAGCTAAGTAAACAAGCCACTCAAGTATGCGGAATACGATACCGACGTACGGGATATATCCGAGCAGACCGAGAGTAAAGCCTATTGCGAGCTCGCAGATCAAGAGGACGAGACCTCTGTTGGCGTGCCAGCGCGCCCATTTGGAGTTCTTTGCCGCGAATATCGGAACAAGTACGAGTATGCCGATATAAGCAAGGATACCCATCGCTTTGTTCTGGGCTATATCTTCAGCCTCAAATTCACTTGTATGATCGGTTGTGTCTAAAAAACCTGCCATGATTTTTTCTCCTTTATATAATAATAACGAACGTCGGCATTTGGCGTGCCGATATTACTGTATTCATCATACCACAATTTAATACATTTTGCAATAGGTTTTTCAAAAAATATACAAAAATATTTCAGGCGTTGTCCCGTTCTTTGCCATACCTTTTTACTTGACGTGAACGTCAAGCTGATTGAACGGGATCTCTATGCCGTTTTTGAAAAACTCCGTATAAATATTCTCCGAGAGGTTGAAGCGTACGTCCCAGTAATCCTTGTTTTCCACCCATACGCGGACGGTGAAGTCTATGGAGCTTGTGCTCATATCCTTCATCCGGACGACCGGCGCGGGATCCTTCAGGATCTGCGCGTCGCCTTCGGCGTATTTGAGTATTACCTGCTTCACCTTTTCTATATCCGTTCCGTAAGCGGCGGAAACGACCATATCCACGCGGCGAAGCTCCTCCGACGAATAATTGATTATGGTTGAATTCGTCAGCGTTCCGTTCGGAATTATTACGTGCTTGTTGTCCACCGTTCTTATCTTAGTCGAAAACAAACCTATTTCAAGCACGGTGCCTAAGTTTCCGTTCACCTCTATGAAATCTCCGTGGCGGAACGGACGGTGTACGACGAGCATGATGCCGCTTGCCAGGTTGCCGAGCGTTCCCTGGAGCGCGAGCGCGACAGCCGCGCCTGCCGCGCCGAGGACCGCTATGACGGACGCCATCGGCACGCCGAGCACCGCAACGGCGGTGACGATAAGCAGCGCGTTCAGCACGACCTTTACGAGCGTGCGGATAAAGCCGACGGTCCCGGGCTCGAGCTTTTTCATCCGCTTTTCCGTTATCAGCTTTTTTGTTATGAATTTTATCAGAAAATGTCCGGCTATGAGAATGATTATCGCTCCGCCGAGCCTCGTTGCAAGCGATATGAATTTCTCGGAAAGAGAAGCCCAGACCGCGTTCCAGTCGAAAGGCGTCTGCGCCGCGCTCCCGCCGGCTGCTTCCGTTACGGCTTCCGTTATTTCTTCCGTCATGTTTTTCCTCCGTAAAACGCCTGCCGGCGATCACCGGCAGGCGTTCCGTTAAGTTATTTTATTTCTTTTTCTTTGTGACTATGACGATGACCGCGGCGATGGCAGCAGCGGCAACTACGCCTATTATCACCCATACGAATACGGGAACACCCTTGTTCTCGTTTGAGGGATTCTCTTTTGAACCGTTCGTTTCGGGAGCCTTTGTCGCGGCGTCTGTCTTTGCTTCTGTAGTGGCTTCGGTCTGGGCGTCGGTATCCGCTTCGGTCTTTGCGTCGGTCGTTTCGGGCTTTGTTTCGGGCTGGGGATTGTCATCCTCCCAGACCTCGAAGTTTATGTTCTTGAAGTAGAATACCTGGCCTTCTTCACCTTGGGCTGCGGGGTCGATACGGAAGTTTCTGATCTCGCCCGTCCAGTAGGAGGATTCCTGCATATCCATCTCGAACGTCTTGTATGCGCCCTCCGTTGCCTCAATGTCTATCTGGAGGCTGCAGATCTCCATGCTCGGAACTTCCTTTGTGGTGTAGTAGAACGTGCCTTCGCCCTCGTAATCCGTCTTGTAATCCATCTTTACGATGCAGAAGGTATCGCCGTCAAAGTACCACGCCTTCTTCATCGGGATGTTTACGTACGGGTCGGGACCGGTGACCTCGACCTTGAGCGCGCCTTCTACCTCGTCGTAGGAAAGCTTGCAGTCGTTGGAGGTGAGAGAACCGACGACCTCGGGTTTGGTGAAGTCAATGAGCGTGAAGCTCTTGAGATCGGGATCGTTCCAGTCCGGAGCGTTGGGGTCTACCGTCGTCTCGGGAGTCGTGGAGGAGCCGGATTCCATCGGGATCGCGTCGCCGGTCGAGGCGGGAGCCTCGCCGTTCAGCGAGTTTATAACGAAGCTCTGATATTCAAGCTCGGTCTGCGACATTGAGAAGCCTATATAAGCCTCGTCGTTTTCAAAGAACTTGAGGATATCGTTCAGTTTTTCTTCTTCGACGAGAGCGCCGTCGACCACAACGGCAAGAGCTCCGTCAATGTTCTTTATCTCGTATTCAACGGTGACGCCCGCTTCATAATAGTCCTTGTCGTCGGCGCCGTAGTCCGTTGAGAGCATATGGAAGCCGGAATCGTCTATTACGTGCCACTGATGTGCTCCGCCGGGACGGCAAAGCAGAACGAGGCCTTTGCCGCCGTTCTTGTTGGAGTAGTCAAAGTACAGGGGCTTGTTCAGAAGCCAGAAGCCGTACCATGCGTCGCCCGAGCCTTCCGCGCTCGTTTCGATCGTGACGTTGAGAGTTATGCCGTCTTTGAGGTTGAGGGGGTTTTTGTAGAGAAGACCTGCGTTTGATGCGGGATAATGACCCTCATGGGAAAGTCTTATACCGTTTGCGGCGGTTTTCTCGATCTTGACGTTAGCCGGTGTGCCGGAGGAGTGGTTGACTATCTCCCAGTCGCCTGAATCAAGAGCCGCGGGAGCGACGGTAAGAGCGGACACAAAGAGGCTTATGACCATGACCGCCGCTAAAAGCGCTGTGAATTTTTTCATTTTTTTCCTTTCCTTGCGCTGTGCGCAAACAAATTATTTTTTATCATTATAGCACACAAAATCAAAAATGTCAATACGTAATATTTTTATAATACGGGTCGTTTTTTGTTATGAACCGGTATAAAAAGCGGCAAAAGCGGTCAGATCTTGTTTACCATGACCTTGTATACGACCTCAAAGCTGCCGAGCGCCGCCGTGACCTTTGTTTTTCCCGCGGCTTTGGCGAAAATAACGCCGTTTTCGTCTACGGAAATTATGTTTTCGTCGTATCCGTAGTATTTTACTCCGTGCTGCGCGCCTCTCGTCTCTGTCCACGTTCCGTTTGAATACTGTACTATCAGACGTATCTGCTTGCGCTCGTTCTCCTTCAGGTTCGTTTTGTATTCCTCTTTCACGGGAAGCACGGAAACGGGATATTTTCCGTCCTCGGAGAAGTCGAAATCCCCGGGGTAAACGTAGATGAGTATCTCGGCGGACAGTCCGTACGGCGTGTTTGCGTTTGCGTAAGTGTAGCCGACGCGCTTTGCCGTGACCGTAAGACCGTTTATATCTATTATGCTTTTATCATAATTGTCAAAGGTTATATTTTCTTCTTTATAGTGTTTATACGCGGAATCGAGCCAGATAAATCCGAGGTCGAGCGTCTCGCCGGACCTCATTTTGTAAAAGCGCGGCGGCATAACATCCGGCATCACGTTTATCGGAAACGGCTCGCGCTTCGGCTTGGGGATCACTTCTCTTTTTACGTTTTCCCTGTCCCTTTCCGAGTAGAAGCCGTAGTATTTTTCAACGGAGTATTCGTGGAAGCGCGTGCCCCAGAAGCCCCATTTGTTGCCGTACGCGTAGCCGAGCAGCTTGAGATCGCCTTTTTTGACGTAGTGCAGCCCGTCGCCCGAAATGCCGCTGTTGTGACACATGAAGCCTACGTTCACCTTCAGATCGTTGCAGCGTCTGAAGCGCAGGCCGTTGTTTGACTCGTATATCGCGAGCATACTCGTTTCCGTAAAGCGCTCGTCGGTCGATATGGCTATGAATTTGCCGTATTCGTCGCTGTAAACGACGTCAAAAGAGTCGTTCGACGCGCTTTCGCGCTCGTATGCGACGCCTCTCTGTCTTATCTTCGCAGGCCAGTTCTCGTCCGTCGCGTCCGCGGTGGCGACGCGCGTCTGCGATATGCGGGAGCCGTCCGCCTTGCGCGACGTTTTTGTGTAGTAGATATAAAGCACGTCGTTCGATACGACGAAGGAGAATTCGCCCTCGCCCCACGCGCTCCACTCGCCGTCAAAATAGATTATCGGCGCGGGCTTTCCCATCCATTTCAGACAGCCGTCCGCGGTGATCCTCTGCTCTCCCCAGCCGTCGCCCGTCCATTTTTCAAACGGACCGTCGGGATTTTTGCTTCTTGCGACAACGCCGTTGTTGAAGACGCCGCCGTGATCGGTGAATATCGTGGAG
>JAEEGH010015710.1_pt1 | contig 16400 bp, 6 predicted proteins | sample 9134181 | NCBI WGS metagenome assembly JAEEGH01 (sample SAMN16246544, study PRJNA631951) | gut metagenome | biome: gut microbiome; feature: rumen; material: DP-attached | host: Bos | place: Iran: Karaj | collected 2018-10
GCGTGGTACGCGCCATTCCCACCTCAGCAGCCATCGTCTCAACAGAGAATTCAGAATCGCTGATATTCTTCTCTACCAGGGCTATGGCTTTTTTAATAAATTGTTCATCCAGTGGCGTGATGGTAATTTCACTGGGTTCAATATTCATCTTCTGGCGGAACTGCCTGTGATTGTTCTGCTCCCATTCAATGAACTTCTTCACACGCAGTCGTAGTACCTCTACATTAAATGGCTTGGTCAGATAGTCGTCCGCGCCCAATTGCAAGCCCTCTATTCGGCTCACATCGGTAGTGCGCGCTGTCAGCAGGATAACAGGTATGTGCGACATATTGATATCGCTCTTAACTCGTTTACATAGCTCAAAGCCATCTATGCCAGGCATCATCACGTCGCTTATGATCAGGCCTATCTGCTCACGTTGCAACAGCTCTAGTGCCGCAGCACCATCAGTTGCGGTATAAACCTGATAGTCCTCCTTCATACACGAGTTTACAAACGATAGCATATCTTTGTTGTCATCTACTATGAGGATTGCTTTTTGTTGTGGGTCCTTTGCTGATTCATATCTGTCCACTTTCCGTTCGCCACTGTTAGCTGGCAGCGTGACAGTAAAAATGCTCCCCACGGGCGTATTGTCGGTTACAGCTATGGTGCCATGATGTAGCTGTACGTATTCGCTGGCTATGTGTAGACCTATACCGCTACCAGTCTGTGAACTATCGTTGGTGGCCGACTGATAAAATCGCTTAAAGATGTTTGGCTTGTCGCTATTGGGGATGCCCTTGCCTGTATCAGCTACTGAGATGATTACGCTATCGCTATCGTTACGGAATGCCAGTGTCACGTTGCCTCCCGATGGCGTGAACTTCAAGGCGTTAGAGAACAGATTATACACCACCTTATTCATCTTCTCGCGGTCATAGTCCATCACAAAACTATCCACATCGTGCTTAAAACTTAGATGTATGTTGCGTTCTTCAGCATAATCGGCGAACGACACCAGTATGCTGTTCAGATGGTCCACTATATCGCCACTTTGCAGGTTTAGTGTCTCGCCTCCAGCGTCTAGTCGGCGGAAGTCCAATAGGGCGCTCACCTCTTTCAACAGCTGTTGTGCGTTTTTATACACATTCTTCAGCTGTGCCATCATGTTCTCAGACGTCTTGTCTTCTTCCAGTTTCTTCAAAATGTGTTCCAACGGCGATATGATGAGTGTGAGCGGCGTGCGCAGGTCGTGGCTGATATTGGTGAAGAACTGCAGCTTCATCTCGGTTATCTGCTCTATCTTCTGTCTCTCCATCAGCTGGCGCTGTTTCTCAGTGCGCTCCTGTTGGCGCTTACGCATATTGCGCCACTGCAGAAATAGTAACGTGATGGCTAACAATATATAGACAATGTACATCGTTGTGGTGCGATAGAATGGTGGGGCCACACTGATATGCAGTTCGCACGGCGTACTCATGCTTCCATCTTCTCGGCATACGCACAACAGCAGGGTATGATTGCCTGGAGGGAGGGCATGGAATGACACGTAATTCTGATCGGTCATCACCCAGTCGTTCATCTGTCCTACCAATCGGTAGGCATATCGTATTCTACGTACATTCTCCAGACTGCCCGAAAAGAACTTCACTGAGAGGTATGTATCGTCGTAGTTCAGTTTTACTATGCTGGTATGTTCGTTCAGTAGACTATCGCCTACGGCTATCTCACTGATTATCAGTTTGCACTCTTCTATCTTGGTAGCCATCATCTTGCGTGGGTTAATGCTCATATATCCCTCAGTGCCACCCATTAGTATCTCGCCCTGTGTAGAGCATACCATTGCATCACCGTTGAAGTAGAACTGCGGAATACCCACATTTGGTTGGAAACTGCGGCGTATCAGTTCTAGACCGCCCGTGTGGCGCTGAGGTCGTATGCCCACCACAGTACCGCTGCTGGTACAAATCCAGTAGTTACTGTCGTTGTCGCACGCCATTCCTTTGATGATATCGTTGGTACGCTTTATGTAGCTTAGTGTGTCGCGTTTCGTGTCATACACCGTTATTCCATCGGGGTGAACCAGTATCATCACTCCTTTTTGCCAGTCTGCCTTCACGTCGGTTACCATCTGGTTCATCCACTGCTGTGTCTTGCGCTTGTTGCCGAATGCCACACTGCATGTGCCGTTTTGCAGGTTATAGCTCCACAGCCCGTAAACCGATCCCAGATGCATGGTGCTTTCTCCATCGTAGCGCACGGCGCTGGCTCGTATGTCGTCGCCGTTTTCGGTGGTTAGCACACGTGTGGTTTCATCCTTAGGATTAAAGATTACCGTCTTGCCTATGGGTGACGACGACCATATGCGCCCTTGATTGTCGGCAGCCAGAGTCCATACATATTCCGTGGGGAATGTTCCCTGGTCTACAGCATATCGCTTCCAGTGTGTCGCATCTGTCAGATGGTATAATCCCTGATTATACGTGCCAGCCCACATACCGCTCTGACCGTCGCTTATCAGACTCATCACTGTGATGTTCGGCAGTGCCGTCTTCAGTATGCTACCGTTGGTGTGCTCTATGTACACACCGTCGCCGTCGGTACCCATCCACAGGTTGCCTTTCGTGTCGTATGCCATCGCCAGTATGTCGCCAGCACTCTGTGCGTGGGGCTGCATGATGTTATTGACGTCGCTGGTATATGAGAGCCCCGTCTTCATGTGTCCCACCCAGATAGTGCTCTCGCGATCGATGGTCATACAGGTCACGTTATCCGATGACAGCGATAACTGTCGCTCGCGCTGATGGCGCAGCGATGTGATGGCGCCGGTATTTTTATTGTAGACAAACAGACCTTTGTGATCGGTCGCTATCCAGATGTTGCCCCGCTGATCGTCCATCATGTCGCGGATAGCATTGTTTTGCGAAGCGCCCGATGTGTGTGGCAGACTTACCATTTCGCTCACACGCCGGCCACCCACGATATATCGGCAGATATGTTCCTCGCGTGTACTATAAATCCATAGCGTACCATCGGCATCGGCCAGCAGACTGGTTTCGCCTGTAGATTTCTGCATCAACTGGGGTAGCGTCTCGCGCTTCAGATCGCCTGTGTTGGTAAGAAAATGCCACACGGCATGGCCGGCACTGAAGTACAGACCATCCGACATCTCGGCCACAACGCCTGCCGTCTTGCCAGGTAATTGCAATCGCTTTTCCCATGTCTTCAACTCTTTGGTATGATAGTCATAATGAAATATTCCTTCCTTTGTCAGTACCCATAGTGCTCCTTTTTGTCCCACTTTTACTTTATACTTCCCTTTAAAATGAATGCCAAGCGCATGCAGTACATTTTCTGACGATGATATGAATCGTGCCGTCTTGGTGTCATATATGTGATAAGCGCCGCTCTCGCACTCTATCCAAATACGTCCGCCCGCATCTTCCTCCAACGATGTTATGGTTTCGTTGAACACCTCGTGCCGTTCGGCTCTGCCGCTTCGCCCGTCAAAGAATTGCGGATCGCTACTCTCAGGGAATCTGGTCTTCACCTGATGCCCATCGTAGCGGTTAAGTCCCTGATAGGTACCTATCCACAAATAGCCGCGACTGTCTGACAGCAGGCTCGTTATCGAATTGCTGCGCAGGCCGTCGTTGATGCCCAATGTCTGGAAGGCATTCTGAGCTGCTGCCATCAGAGTGATGTAGAATGCCAGAAACAGTAAAGTGAACAATCTTCTCACGTTGCAAAGATACAACTTTTTTATAAATTTAGAGCAAAAGTACTGCTTTTTTGCTATCAACAGACGGCATCATGTTTCTGAAAGGGGAATTTATGTTTCGCCATCGACGGAAAAGTGGTACGGGAAACATGATGGACTCTTTCCGAAACATCCTTTCTCCTTGCTTCGGAATAATCATGCTACTTTTGCAGTCAGATAGAAAATAGATGTACGAACTATTATAAATTAATTAATTCATTTATGCAAAAAAACAGTTTTAAGCAATCGTTGCTCATCGTGCTATTATTCACGGTGCAAGCATTGTCTGCGACTCTTTCTGCTAAACCTGTTTCCGGTAAGGTGACCTCTGCAACCGATGGTGAACCATTGATTGGTGCAACCATACAAGTGCAGGGAACAAAGACAGGTAGTGTGACTGATTTTGATGGAAACTATACCATCAATGCAGAACAAGGCCAGACATTGGTATTCTCTTATGTGGGTTATCTCACTAAGACGGTTAAGGTAGGTGGTGCCGGCACCATCGATGTGACGCTTGAGGAAGACCGCCAGTCGCTCGACGAAGTGGTGGTGATTGGTTACGGTGTCCAAAAGAAGAAGTTGTTGACAGGCGCCACCACCCAGGTGAAAGGTGAGAATGTCGCAAAGTTGAACACCACAAACCCATTGCAGGCCATGCAGGGCCAGACACCAGGTGTCAGCATCCAGTCTACTTCTGGTCAGCCGGGATCAGGCATGAAGGTTCAGATTCGTGGTCTTGGTACCGTAGGCAGTTCCGGTCCTTTGTATCTGATCGACGGTATTGGCGGCGACATCTCCACTTTGAATCCTGCTGATATCGAGAGCATCGATGTGCTGAAAGATGCCGCCTCGGCTGCCATCTATGGTGCTCAAGCTGCCAATGGTGTGGTACTGGTGACTACTAAGAGTGGTCGTGAAGGAAAGGCAGAGGTCAGTTTTGATGCCTATTACGGTTGGGAGAACGTGGCCCGTAAGGCGCCGATGCTCAATTCCAGCGAGTATATGACCATCATGAATGAGCAGCAGATTAACTCAGGCAATCAGCCCTATGACTTTACGAAGATGAAGAGCATCTATGACCCACAGGGTAATCTCTATGATACCAATTGGATCGACCAGATGTTTAAGAATAATGCCCGTCAGGAGAGCTATAATCTGGGTATCACCGGTGGTAATAAGGTCTCTACTTTTGCACTGTCTCTCGGCTATATGAGCCAGGAGGGTATTGTCGGCGGTAAGGATGTTTCAAACTATGAGCGTTATAATTTCCGTATCAATTCCGAGCATAAGATCATCGACAAACTGCTGAAGGTAGGTGAGCAGGTAAGTTATGTATATACTAAGACAACAGGAATAGGCGTGGGTAACCAATATAATAATACTCTGCGCGGCGCATTCGGCACCTCTCCTCTGGCACCTGTCTATGCTACAAACATCTTTGATGGCAGTCAGGCAGAGGCAGGTTCTGAGGCCAGTAGTTACAACGGTTTCTATGGCAGTCCGTATAATGCCACCGACTATAGCGACTGGTACCTGTATGACGGCAACCCTTACGGCAGCATGATGACTAATACCAACAATGAGAACAAGGGGGCCGTATTCAGCGGCAACGTCTATGCAGAACTCACGCCGATGAAGGGGCTGACGCTGCGTACGGTGTTTGGCGCTGTATATAACACCAGTGAGTACAGAGGCTTTACGCCGTTCTATCACTTCAGCCCTTACAATTATAATGATACCAGGACCTCTGCCAGTCAGAGCATGAATCATGGCTTGTCGATGACTTGGACTAACACCGCTCAATACGACTGGACTGTTGCCGATCACGCTTTCTCTACACTCTTGGGTATGGAGGCCAGCCGGTATGAAGGCACTTCCGTAGGCGCCGGCAACGGTTACCTGAAAGAAGGCTTCGATGACTGGAAACATGCTTATGTCAATAATGGAACAGCCACTTCGACTGATGATGGCTTAAGTGCAGGCGGTAGTCCTCATGGCGACTCTCGTAACGTGTCTTATTTCGGTCGTCTGGGCTGGAACTGGAAAGAAACCTATATGGTCAATGCCACCCTGCGTGCCGATGGCTCCAGCAAGTTTGCCAGCGGCCATCGCTTCGGTTGGTTCCCCTCCGTTTCTGCCGGATGGACCATCTCCAACGAGAGGTTCATGCAAACAATCTCTTCATGGATGGACTTCCTGAAACTGCGTGTCAGCTGGGGACAGGTGGGTAATCAGAATATCTCAGATTACCAGTATCTCGCTCCTGTAAAGAATACCAATACGCACTATCTGTTTGGCACGTCGGGTTATGATGATACGGAGTCTGTCTCAGTGCTGGGTACCAACTGGGGCGCTTATCCCAGTCGTGTGGCCAATCCAGATGTCACTTGGGAGACCTCCGAACAGTTTAATATTGGTTTGGATGCCCGACTGATTGGCGGTCACTTGAATGTGAACCTCGATTATTATATCAAGACCACGAAAGACTGGCTGGTAACGGCTCCTGTTCTGGCAACCGTCGGTACAGGTGCTCCTACCATCAATGGTGGTGACGTGAAGAACAAGGGATTTGAGTTCAACCTCACTTGGAACGATATGATTGGCAAGGAATTCCGCTATAACCTTGGTTTCAATGGTGCCTATAATAAGAATGAGGTGGGCAGCATTCCTACCGACGACGGCATCATCCACGGTGCCACCAATCAGCTTTACGACAATGCCCCGGAGTTCTATCGCGCACAGAATGGCCATGCCATCGGCTATTTCTGGGGTTACAAGACGGCTGGACTGTTCCAGAATCAGCAGGAGATCAACGAATGGATTGCGAATGGTAACGGTGTGCTTCAGGCTGATGTCAAGCCTGGCGATGTGAAATATTACGATATCAATCACGACGGTCAGATTAACGACGACGACAAGGTAGATCTCGGCAATGGCATGCCCGACTTTACTTATGGTTTCAGTCTGGGCTTCGACTGGAAGGGATTGGACTTCTCTGTTCATGCCAATGGCGCTGTTGGTCAGAAGATTGTGCAGACCTACCGTAACCATGCCAATGCTCAGGCCAATTATACCACCGAGATACTGCAACGTTGGACGGGCGAAGGAACCAGCAACAAGATTCCTCGTGTGACGACCACTAACATCAACTGGCAGTTCTCCGACCTGTTTATTCACGACGGTGATTATCTGCGTATCTCTACTGTTACGCTGGGCTATGACCTTGCTCGTATCTGGAAAAACAAATATTGCAAGCAGTTGCGTCTGTATGTCCAGGCACAGAATCTTCTTACTTTCACGAAGTACAAGGGAATGGATCCCGAAATCGGTTATGGTACCGATGGTTGGGTGAGCGGTGTTGATGTAGGCTACTATCCTCGTCCTCGTACCATTCTGATTGGTGCTAATGTTAAATTCTAAAGGTAAATCATAAAAACAGTAAGAAAAATGAGAACAAATATATTAATGAAGATTAAAAGGTTGGTAAAGGTATTCTCTTACCTCTTACCTCTCACTTCTTACCTCTTTGTTTCCTGTTCAGAGAGCTATCTGGATGTGGAGTCCAAGACTGAGTCGAACACCAGCAATTTCTATAAGACACAGAATGATGCCTATCGCGCACTGATAGGCTGCTACGACGGTTGGCGTCAGACAAGCAGTAACCCGGGCTTTGCCTTCTATGTTGCCTCAGAAGTGATGGGTGCAGAGTGTTTCGGTGCTACAGGTAATACCGATGGTCGTGGCTATCAGGCTGTCGATCGTTTTGATATTGCCCAGTCTTCGTCAGACCTGAATCTTTACGAGGCTGACTGGGCCCGCTATTATCAGGGTATTTACCGTTGTAATGAGCTCATCAAGTATGAGCCGCAGATAGAGTGGAAGAGCGAGACATTACATGAGACCTATATGGGTGAGTGTCATGCGCTGCGTGCCATCATGTATTTCGACTTGGTGCGCATGTTCGGCAACATCCCCCTGCTGACGGTTGCCACTGAGGAGAATGTGCCTCAAGCTGATCCGGCAGAAGTCTACAAGGTAATCTTCGATGACCTGCAGTATGCCATCGACCATATTCCTGCCAATGCCTATCCGAAGGCTGATGCCGCGAATAACGACGGACATGTGACGAAGTATGCGGCTGAGGCACTCTATGCCCGTGCATATCTTTATTACACAGGCTACTATGGCGCTTCCATCGAAAGTGTGACCAAGGAGAAGGCACTGTCGTATTGTGAGGATATTATCAGCAGTGGTGAATTTGATCTCGTTTCAGAGTATAAGAACCTTTGGCCCGCCGCTTCTGCAGGTATTGCTGAGGTGGGCGATGCCATCACATTGTTGGGCTCTTATGCTGGCGACGGCAATAGTGAAACAATTCTCGCCATGAAGTTCACCAATACGCAGGACTATAATGGCAACAATGACTCCAACCGTTGGCAGGTAATGCTGGGCATGCGTAACCTTCCTGTTGCTCCTTACGGACGCGGCTGGGGTGCGCTGACTGTGAATCCGCAGTTCGTTAATCAGTATGAGGCTGGCGATACCCGTAAGAAGGCTTCTGTCATCGATATCGTCAACGAGGGTATCGTGAATGCCGATGGTTTTGAGTCCAGCTTCAAGGATCAGCGTGAGTACACGGGTTATGTCATCAAGAAATACTCGCCGCTTTGTTTCGCCGATGGAACGAGTGCTGTGAAAATCGACGGAAGTGGTGGCTTCCAGGAGCAGAACCATCAGGACTGGGTCATCATGCGCTATGCCGATGTGCTGTTAATGGCGGCTGAGTTGGGCAGTAGCAGCGCACAGTCGTATCTCGATAAGGTCCGTGCCCGTGCAGGTTTGCAGCCAGTAGCTGTTTCAAAGGCTGCGATCATGAAGGAACGTAAGTTTGAGTTTGCCTTCGAGGCCATTAACTATTGGGATCTGCTGCGTCAGGGTGTCGACTACGCCGCCCAGCAGATTGCCACCAACGGCATTGATGTACTGTCGGGTGGTAATGCCGACAAAGTGGTCATCTCTGCTGAGAATATCATCGCCAAGAAGGGCCTCTGCCAGATTCCACAGAATCAGATTATCCTGTCGAATGGTGTCCTTAAACAGAATGCCGGATGGTAAATGAAGTGAAAAGTGAATAGTGAATAATATTAACGATTATGAAAAAGAAAAATCTAATATATTATGTGCTGGTTAGCGTGTTGATGATGCTAACGGCATGTACACCTGAATCCGACGATATGGGCGCACTTGATCTGACGACAGCCCAATTGGCAGAGAATACAGGTTTCTCAGTAGATGTGAACCAGACAACTAATCAGGTGGTATTTAAGAGTTTGCTCCCCAGTAGTTACTCTGTCTATTGGGAGTACGGTCCTGCGCCCACTTCCGAAGCAGTAAGTATCTCTGGTACAAGTACCAACAGTACCTATCAGGTGGGTATCGCTTTCGATGGTGACTATTATGTCCGTATGGGTGTTCAGACCCGTGGTGGCATCGTGTTCAGCGACAGAGCAACCTTCCATATCAATGCGATGAATCCCAATCTTATCTCCGATGCTGCTTGGACCATGCTGACGGGTGGCGTAGGTCATGCAAAAGAGTGGGTGCTCGACCTGGATGCAGCAGGAACATCTTTAAAGTTTGGCGGTCCGAAGTGGTTCTATACCTCGGGCATGTCGTGGGATAGCTTCCATAATATTGCCGGCGAGAATTATCTTGATTCTGATGGCTGGGATTCGTCAACGGCAATCGATCCCACATACGCCAGCGAATGGTACTGGACTGCCGACTGGGCCGGTAATGGATGGATCTGTGGTGCTGCTGACTACGGCGTGATGACCTTCGACCTGATCAATGGTGCCAATGTGGATGTGAACGGACAAAAGGGCTCGTTCAATATGGATGTGGCCACGCATACCATCTCGTTCACAGGTGTCATTCCACTAAGTCCAGGACAGGATGATGCAATCCTTGGTCAGCGTCCCGATGGTAACTACAAGATTATCTATCTTACGGACAATGCCATGCAGATTATGTTCGACGGTGGTTCAAATGATAACACGCCGTTCACTTTCAACTATATCCCCAAGGCGTATAAAGACAATTACGTGGCGCCTGTCATCACGACAATTGATCTGCCTGATGGATGGCTCGATTATCTGCAGCCATTCAATCAGAATACCACTACTTACAAGTTTGATGAAGACAGTCCCTTCGGTTGGTTTACCTTGGCTGGTGAGGAGATAGCCCGTACCGGTTTTGAGGGTGATCCTGATATTGTCGATGCGGAGTTTGAACTCAATTCGAAGACCAAAACCTTTAAATTGACGGATATCGCTGGTCATGTGACTGAGGGTACCTACACTATCAGTGACGATGGTGTGATCACCTTCTCTGAACTACCTTCTTTCGGTATTTCTACTAATAAAGACATTAAGTTCGCTTCTTCTACCAAACAACTTCAGGTGATTACCTATGAACTCAGTGATCGTACAGGCGACTTGACCGACCTTTGGTTGGGCTCTCGTCAATACGATGATCAGGGTAATGCCTACGAGTATCTGGCCTATCACTTCAAGAAACAGACGGGTGGTGCTCAGGTGGAGAGTTTCACGGGCGTACTGAGTTTCTCTGACACAGGTTGGGCCTTCCTCAACAGTCCTGAGGTTTATATCACAGGCGAGGGCGATTACACCTTCACGCTCACCAACGACGGCAGTTCGAATACGCAGGATCCGTATCTGATGTTCCTTGATGTGGCAAAGATCCTGAAGAAACATCCTAATACCGATATGATCCTGAAGAGCATCAAGGTCGACGGAACCGAAGTGCTCGGCTCTGAGGAGGGTATGGACGATGCAACCATCTCTCGTGGCATCGGTGACGATCCTACTACAGGTCGCCGTTACATCCTTAATCCATGGAGTGAAGAGTCGGCCGCTCATACGCACCTCTTTAAGTTCAATAACACCATCGAGGTAACGATTGGACTGAAGTTTGATGTAGGCGAAGTGGTACTTAAGTAAAGTTAAAAAATCAAAAAAGTAAAAAGATATGAATACAAATATGTTTATGAAGGCTAAGGGAGCGTTAGGACTATTCTACTTACTCCTTCTCTCCTTCTCTCCTTTACTCCTTTCATCATGCAGCAACGATGAAGACTACAGCATGAGTACCAGTGCCGTCATCACCTCCATCACGACGGACGATGCGGCAGTAACCGCCATTTCGGCCACCACATACGGTACTGTTCAGAATCTGTCGGCGATGGCTCCGAGCACCTATCAGGTGGGTTCTGTTTATAGCACATCAGTTGATCCTGTCAACGGTGGTACGCGTCAGATTGGCTCCATCGATGAGAACGGTAAGGTGACAGCCGTGCTGAGTGGACTGTCGGAAGGTACGACCTATTATTACGCCACCTTCGTTACCCTGCAGGGCAAGGTTACAAAATACGGCGATGTGAAGAGTTTTGTGGCTACCGATGCTGATGTGTCTACGGCCAACGCTACGGAAGTCACGGCTTGCAGTGCAGTCCTGAACGGACAGGCCTCGGGTATCGAAGATATTCTGGCAACGACAGCGGTTGGTTTCAAGTATGCCACCTCGCAAGAAGGTGTGGCTACGGGCGTTGATGTAGCTCTCGATGAGGCTGCCAGCAACTTTGCTCAGAAAGTCAGCGGCCTGCTGCCAGGCACGGCTTATTACTATGCGGCCTATACGAAGGTGGGCGACGGTTTTATTCTGGGCAATGTGCAACGGTTCACTACTGAAGAGCAGGTGATGGAATATGTCGACATGGGCCTGAGCGTGCTCTGGGCCAAATGTAATATCGGCGCTGAGACCGAAACCGAGAGTGGTATTCTGGTGGGCTTCGGCGACCAGTCGTTCTACAACCGTTCAACAAGTAACGATGACTATACCCCATGGGATATCGCAGGTACCGACGATGATGTCCTTGCCAACCTGCAGATCGACGGTGAGGCTAAGATGAAGAGCAAACTGCCCACTGAAGAGCAGATTCAGGAACTCATCAGCAAGACCACGCAAGCGTTTGTCAGTGAGGGCGGGGTGGATGGTGTCCGTTTTACGGCTAGCAACGGCAACTCGATCTTTCTGCCAGTTGCGGGATACAGAAACGGCGAGGAACTTGCCTCTGACGGCAGCGGCTATTACTGGACAGGTACCATCAATTTGGTGAATGATGCCTACGGTAAGACCTTGAAGATTTCAGACAATGGCGCAGTGGTAGGTCTCTCCAAGCGTGCACTCGGTCTGAACGTTCGCAGCGTACGTCAGGAAGAGCCCGTAGAGGAAGGTATCACCATCCGCAACTACAATGCAGTTCAAGGCGATATCGAGGGCAATGGCAACTACCGTTTCGATATCTACAACGAATGGGATGGTTCAGGTACGGGTACCGACGAAACATCAGCACTTATTCGTGGCGAGGTGAACTTCAAGGAGTCTATCTCTGTTACCTTTACTATCACGGGTATTGGTTCGACAGAGTGCCAGGCTGCAATGATATTTGCCGATGGCACATGGGGATGTCAGAACTGGAACTACAATGACAATGGTGAGGGTTCTGTGATAGTTAAGGGAGACGGCACTTACACGATGACTCTGCATGGTGCAGGTTCCAGTATTGCCATCTTCGCTATCGATTTCATCGGACTCTCCAACGCTGTGGGCGCAGAGAATGTCAATGTCAAACTGAACAAGTGTGTGCTCGATGACTGGGGCACCAAACTCGTGTTCGACAATGCCAAGCTCGTTACGGGCGACATTGAGGGCAATGGCAACTTCCGTGCCGACATTTATAATGAATGGGACGGTTCGGGTGTTAACAGCGATGAGGCTTGTGGCGTTGACCGCAATGCCGTCAATTTCTCAACTCGTATCGGTGTCACCTTCGAGGTGTCCGGTATCGGAAATACCGAGTGTAATGCCTGCATGATATTCGCCGATGGCACTTGGGGCTGTCAGAACTGGAACTATAATGAAGATGGCAACGGCTCTGTTCACATCACTGGCGATGGCATCTATACGATGTCACTTGCTGGTGTAGGCTCAGGCATAGCCATCTTTGCCATCGACTTCCTTGGCCTTTCTAATGCCGTAGGCGCAGAGAATGTTAAGGTTCGGATCTCTTGTGTTAGAATTGAATAGTGATTTGATACATACTTAAGTTATTTATCATGAAAAATGTTCGTAAATCTCTCTTGATTCTGGCGGTGCTTTATAGCACCGTCAGTTTTGGACAGTTGCCGAATGCCATAGAGATAGCGCCCAAGATGTATCCGGGGTGGAATCTGGGCAATACACTGGAAGGTGGTGGCACTGATTATGTTTACACCAATAACGGCGGAATGGGTGCGGAAAAGGCATGGCAGGGTACGAGCACGACGCAGGAAATTATTGATTTTGTGGCTGCCCAGGGATTCCGTTCGGTACGCATTCCGGCAGCTTGGGTGATGGGGCATATCGTGGATGGCGAGGATGGCATGACTATCGATGCTGCCTGGATGGCTCGTGTGAAGGAGATAGTGGACTACTGCGTGAAGGACGGGTTATATGTGGTGTTGAACGATCATTGGGACGGTGGCTGGATACAGGGCTCGTTTAAGAAAGACATCACGGAACCGACGGTGCAGGCCAACTGCGAGAAGATGAAACGCCTGTGGACACAGATTGCCGAGGCGTTCAAGGATTACGATGAGCATCTGCTGTTTGCTGGACTGAACGAACCAGAGGCTGAGACGGAGGCTCAGATTGCTGCGCTGATAACCTACGAACAGGCCTTTATCGATGCTGTGCGCGCCACGGGCGGCAACAATGCTTCGCGCACGTTGGTTGTGCAGGGACCTAATACCAGCATCGAACTGTCGAGCAGGTATGTGGACATGGGCAAATTTGTAGATACGGCCAGCAAGGCGCTGATGATAGAGGTGCACTACTACAGTCCCCCGCAGTTCACTGGTGTCTGGGAAGGCCCTAACGGCAACGAGCCTTTCTATTTCTGGGGCGCGGCCAATCATGTCCCTTCTGGCAGTTATAAGAAATTTAACTGTACTTGGGGCGAGGAAGCCTACGTCCGTGAGCAGATGCAGATGATGAAGGAGGCCTTTGTCGATAAGGGCTATCCCGTGATCCTCGGAGAATATGGTGCCAACTGGCGTGAGTTCTCGAACAGTTCCGTTCAGAATAAGCACGATGCCAGCATCCGCCTGTTCCACAAGACCATCAACGAGGAGGCCGTCAAACGCGGTATCATTCCGTATGTATGGGATATCAACAATCCGAACCGCTATGGCACGGGTGGCATCATGTGCATCATTGACCGCAGTAAACCTGCAGTGTTCGACAAGAATAGTCTGGACGGAATCATGGAGGGCGCAGCAGCTGCTGCTTGGGGCGGTCCTGCTACAAGCATCCGCCATACGGCTCTTACTTCTTCTCAATCCACTGGCCAGTATTATATGTTGACTGGCCAGCGGGTTGCAGCAGGCACAAAAGGGCTGCTCATTATAAACGGAAAGAAAAAAATATTCAAATAGAGAAGCTTGGCTCTCTATTTTTGTTTTTTTATTTGTAACTTTGTAGCCAAAATACAGACTTATGACCATCAATTACAAAGAGTTCATTACTTCCATACTGATGGCAATGCTGCCCATATTGGCAAATGCCCAGTTAGAGAATAGGGCGTCTTGCGGCCCTGTACCGACAGAGAATCAACTGCGGTGGCAAGACATGGAGATGTATGCGTTTATCCATTATTCGCTAAACACGTATACCGATCAGGAATGGGGCTTCGGCAATGAAGATCCGAAGTTGTTTAATCCCTCGGATCTTGACTGTCGGCAATGGGCGCGTGTGTGCAAGCAGGCAGGCATGCGAGGCATCATCTTTACGGCCAAGCACCATTGCGGCTTCTGCATGTGGCCCTCGGCCTATACGGAATATTCGGTGAAGAACGCTCCTTGGAAACAGGGCAAGGGTGACGTGGTGCGCGAACTGGCTGAGGCTTGTCGTGATGAGGGCTTGAAGTTTGCTGTCTATCTCTCGCCATGGGACAGGAATCATCCGGAGTATGGACGACCCGCATATATCACTTATTTCCGCAACCAGCTGCGCGAACTGCTGACGAACTATGGTGAAATCTTTGAGGTTTGGTTCGACGGTGCCAATGGTGGTGACGGCTGGTATGGAGGTGCTAATGAAACGCGCAAAATTGACCGAACAACCTATTACGAGTGGCCTGAAACATACCGCATGATCCGTGAGCTGCAGCCGCAATGTCTCATCTGGAACGACGGCAGCGACCGTGGTGATTTGCGCTGGGTGGGAACAGAAGCCGGTAATGTGGGCGAGACCAACTGGAGTTTGATGCCCAGTAAGGGTGACACACCTTGGCACATGCTGCACTATGGTGTGGAGGAGGGCGATGTGTGGTGTCCTGGCGAGACGAATACGAGCATCCGTCCGGGCTGGTTCTATCATGAGACAGAGAACGAGCATGTGAAGAGTCTGTCGAAACTGATGGACACCTATTATAAATCGGTAGGGCGCAACTCGACGTTGTTGCTCAATTTCCCCATTGCGCCAAATGGTCGTATTCATCCTACGGACAGTTTGCGAGGCATCGCGTTCAACAAGATGATTCAGGAGGTGTTTAAGGATAATCTTATTGACCATTCGGCTCCGCAAGTCAATGTGTCTGCAGATAATGGTCAATGGTCAATGGTCAATATTTGGGATAAGCCTACAGCATTCAATCGTTTCGTTGCTGAGGAGGATATCCGTTTTGGCCAGCGCGTGAAGAAATTCGCACTGGAAGCTGATGTTGACGGGCAGTGGGTGCCATTAAAAGACGAACTAGTGGAAAATGGCGAAAGGCTACGGGTAGGCGAGCAAAGCTCGGGAATCGGACTGACCACCATCGGCCATCGTCGCATCATCTGCTTCCCCACCGTCAAGGCAAGCCGGCTACGCTTCACCATTCTTGATAGCAAGTGCGATCCTATCATCAAACGTACCTCTGTCTATCTGGCCCCTGAGTTGACAGCCGACATCCCAGATGCTGGTGAGAAACGCAGTAGCAACCTCCACTATTTCTTCAGCAGCCCCAAACAGATGGTGATTGACTGGGACACAGAGCAGACTATCACCTCGTTCCGCTATCTGCCGCCACAGAATTCCAAGGAGGGCATCGTTACTCACTACACCCTCTGGGCATCCATTGATTGGGCAAAGTGGACGAAGGTGGCCTCAGGCGAATTCTCGAATATCGTCAACAACCCTATCTGGCAGACCATCAAGTTCGCACCCGTCAAGGCCAAGATTCTTCGCCTTGATGCTGACCGCCTCGCTGATGGTGCTCGTATGGCTTTCGGTGATTTTGAAGTAGTAACAAAGTGGAGACAATGAAAAAGATACTGACCTTAGCAGCCTTGATGCTGAGTATAACAGCACAGGCGCAATCACATGACTGGGAGAACCCTGCCGTATTGGGCATTAACAAACTGCCGTATCACGCCACCTTACAACTGCCATCGAAATGGAAGGAGTGCAAGGAGATTGTAAGCCTCGACGGACAATGGCTGTTTCATTGGAGTCGTAAACCAGAGGAAAGGGCAGCCGATTTCTATCGTGAGGA
>JAEEGH010015711.1_pt1 | contig 16398 bp, 13 predicted proteins | sample 9134181 | NCBI WGS metagenome assembly JAEEGH01 (sample SAMN16246544, study PRJNA631951) | gut metagenome | biome: gut microbiome; feature: rumen; material: DP-attached | host: Bos | place: Iran: Karaj | collected 2018-10
GCGTGGAGGTCCCCCGGGTGGCCATGCTCTCCTTCTCCACCAAGGGCAGTGCATCCCACGAGCTGGTGAGCAAGGTGCAGAAGGCCGTGGCCCTGGCCCATGAGCTGGACCCGGACCTGCTGCTGGACGGAGAGCTGCAGCCCGACGCCGCCCTGGTGCCGGAGGTGGGGGCAAAGAAGGCCCCCGGCAGCCAAGTGGCGGGCAGGGCCAACGTGCTCATTTTCCCGGACCTCCAGTCCGGCAACATCGGCTACAAGCTGACCCAGCGCATCGGCGGGGCGGAGGCCTACGCCGTGCTCCAGGGGCTGGCCAAGCCCTGCAACGACCTGAGCCGGGGCTGCAGCGTGCAGGACATCGTGAACACCGCCGCCCTCACCGCCGTGCAGGCGCAGGCAGTCTGATACCGCCGGCCCCGGCGAAATCCCGCAGCGTGGGGCCTGACGCGCCCCTGGGGGCGCGGTTTGGGTTTTTCCCCGGAGGAATTGAACAAGATTTTGACCCGCTGCATGCCGCAGCGGGTCATTTTCGTCCTGCGTGCGAAAGGCGCTTTGCCGTGCGGGACAGACGGGCTCCCCCGCCCAAGGCCGCTGCGCTATTTGTTCAGCCCCGCCTGATAGTCCTCCCTGGAAAGCCAGCGGAGGCCCAGATAGTTGCCGGGGTGGAGGGCGCACATCTCCAGATAGCGTTCGTAGCCCTCCATGAGCATTTCCGGGCTTTCCAGGCTCCAGGGGGTGTCCCCGGTAACGCCGCTCTGATAATCCGGGTCCGGGCTCCCGTCGGCGGCGTAGCACAGCGCTCCGGGATCGGCATACCAGAGGACCCGGACATCCTGTTTTTCCTGCACCAGCAGCACGGGGACAAAGGCGGAGACCCCCAGGTCCACATAGGCCAGCGGGGTCAGGCCCGCTTCCTCCGAGCGCAGGAGCTCCAGGCCATAGCGCTTCCAGTCGCCGCCGTACCCCCGGGATATGTCCCCCTTGAGCGCTCCCGCGAAAACGCACTGGGCCGTCTCCCCCTCCCTGTCCGTGCATGGGGACAGGGCGAGACCGGCGGGCCGCAGGGTGATGATATCGCCCTCCCGGCAGAGGTCCAGGACCGGCAGCGCCGGGCCGCGCGCCAGGGCTTCTCCGGAGGACCGGTTATAGGCTTCCAGTCTGCCGTCCAGGGCGGCCAGCTCCTCCTCCGTGACCGCGGCGATGCTTTTCAGGGAATCCGCCGTGATGCCCGTATCATAGACGGCCTTCTCGGGGAGCTTTTTCACCTGGCAGCCGCAGAGCAGGAGGGCAGCCAGGAGCAGGAAAGTCCCTTTGATTCTGTTCATATGCATATACCTCCGACATGATTTTAGCATCTTTATATCACATCTGTCAATCATCGGTCTTTTCAGTGCCTTGGTTCAAGGGCGGGCAAAACCGCCCGGTTTTGCCCCGCTGCGGCGGGCGTTTCGCGGAAGTTCTCTTTATCCGGCGCGCCGGATATGGTATAATGCCGTCAGACGGACATATTTCCGCCGCCGCGGCTCTGCGGAGCGGCGGAAAAACACCATCCCGACACAAAGGAGGAAACGGATATGAAAACACTGGTGGCCTATTTCAGCGCGGAAGCGGGAACCACGGCCAGGGTGGCCCGGGAGCTGGCCGAAGCGCTGGGGGCGGATCTGTTCGAGATCGTGCCGGAGAAGCCCTACACCCCGGCGGACCTCAAATGGACCAACCCCCTGGCCCGCTGCAACAAAGAAAAATTCGGCAACAAGGAGGTGCCCGTTGCGGGCAAGGTAGAGGACTTCGGGCAGTATGACCGGGTCTTCATCGGCTTCCCCATCTGGTACGGCGTCGCCCCCAACGTGGTCAACGCCTTCTGTGAAGGCTACGACTGGACGGGAAAGACCGTCGCCCTTTTCGCCACCTCCGGCGGCAGCGGCATCGGCAAGACCGCCGAAAAGCTGCAGCCCCATGTGAAAGGCGCGGCCATCGCAGGCGCGAAGCTCTGCCGCAGCGCCGCAGAGCTGACGGACTGGGCGAAGGGCCTGTAAAGCAAAGGAGAAGACAGATGAAGCATGACTTTTCCCGCCTGGACAGGCTACTGGAGGAATTCGCGGCGCGCACCGTGCCAGGCTGCACCTGCAGCATCATGGAGGGGGACGAGCTGGTTTACGAGGGCGGCGCGGGCTACGCCGATATCGCCTCCGGGAAAAAGGTGAACGGTCATTCCATGTACCGCCAGGCCTCCACCACCAAGCTCTTTACTTACGCCATCCTGGGCATGCTCTATGAGGAGGGCAGGTTCCTCTTTTCCGATCCGGTGGGGGATTACCTGCCGGAGTGGAAGGAGACCAGGAAATTCGTCCGGCGTCCCGACGGCAACATCGACGTGGTTCCCGCGGAAAAGCCCCTCACCATCCGCAACGCCGTAGCCATGATGTGCGGTCTGCCCTATTGCATGTTCCCCGTCGCCAACGCCAACACCCCCACCCTGGCCGCCATGAGCGAGCGCATCGCGGAGCTGCTGAAAAAAGGCACCCCCACCCTGCGGGAGGAGGTGCGGGCCATGGGCGACGTGCCGGTGATGTTCGAGCCGGGGACCCACTGGCTCTACGGCTTCGGCAGCGAGATCATGGGGGCCCTGGTGGAGACCTTTGAGGGCAAGCCCCTGCGGGAGGTCTTCCGGGACCGGGTGATCGAACCCCTGGAGCTGAAGGATACGGACACCTTCTTCACCCCGGAAAACAAAGACCGGCTGGTGACCTCCTACCGCCGGGAGGCGGACGGCAGCTTCACCCCCGCGGCGGATTACTACGACGAGAGCATGGACCCCGCCAGGACCCCCGTGGGAGCCCGGCCCAACCTCATCACCACCGCCACGGACTTCGCGATCTTCATGCAGATGCTGGCAAACGGCGGCAGCTACAAGGGGCGGAAGTTCCTGGGTGCGGGCACCGTCGCCATGCTCACCGAAAACCAGCTGGGCGAAGAACAGCTGCGGGATTATGAGAACGACTATCTGGCAGGCTACGGCTACGGCCTGGGCTTCCGCACGCTGATGACCCGGCGCTTCGGGCACAACGGCCACCTGGGGGCCTTCGGCTGGACCGGCGGCTCCGGCAGTTGGGTGGAGGCGGACCCGGTGGGCAAGTTCTCCATCGCCTACATGCACAACATGATGCCCACGGACGAGCTGTACCACCATCACCGGCTGCGCACCGTGGCCTACGGTTGCATGCTGTAGGAACGTATCTCATTGGCGGCCCGCCGCAGTTCAGAACAACGCATAGATTCAGCACCAGCCGCGCCGGAAATGACGCGGCTGGTGCTTTTGTGTGAAATGAGCGCACAATGCTTTCGCGTGTCGGTCCTCGCCGGTCATTTCGACAGGGAATGCGTCCGGTTTCTGGAAGGAAATCGGATGAGACAACAGGCACTTCCCTTTACTGGTTCCGCACCGAGGCCCGCGGATGCATGGTAAGGGTGATTAGAAACACTAGGGCTGTGAAGTCCGGACGAACCTTGTTCGCCGCGGTTTCGCAGCCCTTCTGTTTGGCTTGCATTATTTCAGGTTCTTAACCATACGAACCGCGATCAGAAGTGCCTGTTCCCTGGTCGCTTGGGCGTAACCGGATGCTTTCTGCTCGTCGATAACGGCGCGGGGAGCAAACTTGCCGCCCTCAATCCCTTTGATGATACCATTGGCTGCCATGAAATAAACACTGTCTCTTGCCCAGGAGGAAATGTCCGCGTCATCAGTAAAAGGATCGGGCATTTCAAAAAGAGAACCGAACTGCTGAACGAAATCTTCGTCGCCTTCAAGGGTCCAACCAGAGAAAAGGACTTTCTTGTAAACGCGGGTAAGCATGGTGGCAGCCTGCTCCCGATTGAGGAGCCGGTCCGGCGCGAACTCCGTGGCGCTGAGACCGTTGGTGATGCCGACATTGAGTGCTTTCAGCACCTCAGGGTCAACAGTGTCGGTGAAGGGATTGTCTGCAGCGGGTTTCGCAGTCAGACCGCTGAGGGCTTCATAGACCTTGACGCTGACAGCGGCGAATTCGGCACGTGTGATGGGTTGTGTCAGGTCCGCATCAAGGAGCTCAGCGGGAATGATACCCATAGTCTCAGCTTCGGCAAGTTCCGCTTTCGCCCACTCATGGGCGTTAAACTTTGTAGCAATCTTCGGTGATGAGTAGTAGATTGCTGCCGATGCCAAAGGTGTGTTTTGTTTGCCCTTGGTTATGCTGTGCCATTCTGATTCGGTGCCGCCATAGTAGATACTGTGGAGGTTTGTGCAATGTTCAAATGCGGAGTCTTCGATTCTTTCCACGGCAGAAGGAATCCCGATTTCCTGTAGAGAAGGACAGAAGAAGAACGTGCTGTCATGGATTACGGAAATGCCTTGAGAAAGCTGGATACTGTTCAGACTTGTGTTGTAACAAAATGCAAAAGCCGCCAAATCGGTGACGCTTTCAGGAACAGCATAGTTTTCATCGCTTTTTGCGTCTGGATACTTAAGAAGATATGTCATATCCTTGCTGAAAAGGATGCCGTTAACGCTGCAATAACTCGAGTTTCCCGGTTCCACGGTGATTTCGGTGAGATCAAAATCCATCAGCGCACCTTCTCCGATGAATGACACCGAACTTGGAATCGTGATGTTCTTAAGCTTACTGTTAGCAAATGCCCCTGCCTCAATGGCCGTAACGGTGTCAGAAATGATGATCTCCTCAAGATCAGTGGAACTGAATGCAGACCACCCAATAGAGGTGATGCCGTCTTCGATAAGCACTCTCTTGATTGAACCTGCATTCTTCCAAGGCGTGTTGTCGGTCTGCATCGGTCCACTGCCGGAAAAGATGAGATCACCGTTGTTATAAAGGGTCCAGCGGACATTTTCTCCTGCGAGACCTTCCTGCAGCGGAACTGCTGACGTTACAATAACGTCGCTGCTCATTTTCGAGACAACTGTTCCCGTTCCATCTTTTACAAAGGCCTTCACAGAATAAGTCCCGGCAGTGATGGGGACATAGCTGAACGCATTGTCGGTGTTGTAAGTCCCTTGTTCAATTAGTTTTCCGTCCAGATAAACATCAAAGCGAAAACTAAGGGATCCAGAGCCTCCGGAAGCGGCTGCAAACCAGCTGAGCTGCTCTCCGACGATTTCCGACGCCGCTTTGCCTCTGATCCCGAGAGAAAGGGTCGATTCTTCGACCGCAGGAGGATCGTTCAAATAATCCAGGGTATAGTAGACCCACCAGTTACGGTATTTCCCGCTGATGGGATCCTTCCCGCTGACGTGAGGCATTCTCTTGAACCACCATTTCAAATAAGAAAGCGAATCACCGTTTCCCCACTCCTCACAGTTGACGGAACGCTGTCTTCCGGTCATGTCCGGATATGCCACCCAGTCGTCGCAGGCGGACAACACATAGGTGTTATTACCCCAGTCATAATCAAACGTGCCGTTGGGAGGGAAATGTACAATCCCAACACCAGCGTGACCGGGAGATACGGACTCGTAAGCGCTGAAACGTTCCCAATCGGAATACTGTTCATAGGGCTTGTCGTAGTTCGCCCAACCATACACCTGGTCCAGGATGAACTCCGCCCGGTGCCCGGAATCGTGGACCATCTCCGCCACGCCGCGTTCATAGTTGAAGCCGTAAACGATAAAGGGGCGGCAGTCAGCGTTTAATCCGGGAGAGTTGCACCAATAGGCATCTCTTCCAATCATCTGAGTTTCATACAGCATCATGCTGGCCATGGTACCGGCAAAAATCCAAACCTCGTCGATCTCTCCCTGCTCTACTCGATCATAAACATCAAAACGACGCATACACGCATCATAATCAAAGCTGTAATCCTTATGCGTCCAGCGGGGTGAGTCGTAATAAGCACCGTTTGTTTCTGCAACAGCGGCCTGCATGATTTGATAGTACTCCTCCGGATCATAACAGAAACCATCCAAAGCTACTGGCATTTCATCAAGCTCGATCCAGTCGACGACCTCGTAGTCCGCATAGCCATAGCTGATTTCCCACATAACGTCTGCATACTCCTGCGCCAGGACCGCTGGATCGTTCCAATGATACACCTCATGAAGACGGAGCCCCTGACTTGGAATGACCGGATCATAATTGATGACGAGAACGTGATAGACGTTTTCATAAGCCTTCGCATGAACGGACTGGCCTCCCCCCTGGACCAAAAGGCCGAAAACCAACAACATGGAAAGCGCCGCTGCAATCGCGCGTTGGGATGTTTTCATATCAATGCTTCACTCCTTATCCCCGTCCCGCTTTCTTCTTCAATTCCAGCTGACGGAGCTTCAGACCCGTGCTGTAGAAATCCTTGGTCGTACACCCGGCCCGCCCGCCGCCGGCGCAGGCGCAGGCACAGGCGCAGGCACAGGAGCTGGCGCAGGCGCAGGAGGAATGGGCGCAGGAAGAATGGGAGCTGCCGCCCCCGCGGGAAGAACCCCCGCCCCGGGAGCTGCCGCCGCCCCGGTGACTGCTGCCGCTGCTCACGGGCACGACCACGGGCACGCTGCGGACCCGGATATAAGTGTCCGGCTGGGAGTGATAGCGGTAGAGGCCGCTGGTCGTTTTGGTGCGCAGCTCCCGCTCCTCCTTGGGGATATCCTCCGCCTTGATGACCTCCTCGCTCTTGATGAAGCTGCGGCCGCAGTAGGGGCAGTTGTTGGCGTTTTCCGGCCTGGGCGCGCCGCAGCCCTGGCAGACGGGATAATAGACCACCTTGGTGCGGGTGACCTTCGTGCCGCCGGAGAGGTTGGAGGTCTTGGTATAGCCCCTTTTCGACTTACGGACCTTGACGATGATCACGATGATGATAATGAGGAAGACAAAGCCCAGGACGGCGTCGCCGTCGTCGTCATCGTCGTCATCATAATCGCCGCCGGAGGAGCCGCCCCCCAGGTTCTTGGTCTCGTCGAAGCCAAAGGACCCGGCGGGATAGGTGACGGTGACGGAGAGCTTCTGCCCGTGGCCCAGGCTGCCCGTCCAGACATAGTAACCCTCCCCGTCCACGGTGCAGGCGGGGCTCTGGCCCAGGGCCTTGTCCCCCTTCCAGCGGACGACGATCTCGTCCACATTCAGGCTGTCGAACCAGCCGGGGGTGAAGTGATAGACCGTCTCCCCCTCCGTGAGCTCGTTGACCTGATACATGTAATCCTGCACCAGGGAGAAATCCATCACCGCCACCTCGCCGGCATAGTATTTCCGGTCCAGGTCGATGCGGACGCAGCTGCCGTTGGAATAGGTGGCGGCGATCTTCCGGATGCTGTCGGACAGGGCGGTCACTTCGGAGCAGTGGCTGTTGGGGATGCCCACGGTGACCCACTCCAGGGGGCCCTCGGAGCTGGAATCCAGCACCTTCCATTCGATATGGTAGGTCAGGGTCACGGTGGCGTCCTCGTTCACCACCGCCGTGACGGTATATTGCACGATCTCGTCCAGGTCGCCAGCGGCGGAGGCCGCCATGGGCAGCAGCAGGACGGCAAGCAGCGCGAGGATAAGGATGATCCGCTTCTTCATTGCTCCAGTTCGCCCTGGGGCGCTCCTTTCTCCCCGGCGGGGTAGATGCGCAGGGGGCATTCCCCCCGCATTTGGGCCGAAATCTCCCGGCGGCTCCGGCATTCCGCTTTATTCCAGATGGTCTCCCACTCATCCCGGAGCATGTTCCCCAGAGGCGCTTCCGAAAGCCAGCTCTGGCAGGGCACCACGTTGCCCCCCGGCGTCACAGCCATGTTGCTGAGGCAGGCCCCACAGTTGGGGGTAGTGATCCCCAGCTCCTGGCAGTAGTTCTCGTCCACCCAGCCGGGGGAGGTGAAGCTGATCTCCATGCCGCAGGAATACGCATAATCCACGCCCGCTTTCAGGACCTCCCGCATTTCCGCCAGGGTCAGCTGCAGGCGCTCCGATGCGGGGAGGGCGGCGTTGCCGGTGGTGATGAGGCCGGAGCAGGTGACATAGCGCACGCCCCTGGCATGCAGGAATTCCAGAGTTTTCACATAATCCCGGTTCAGGGTGCAGAGGGGGGTGTTGACGCTGAGATTGATGCCCGCCGCCAGGGCGTTTTCGATGCCGGCGACGGTATCGGCCCAGCGCTCCGCCCCCACCAGCCGGTTGTGGATCTCTTCCTCATGGGAATAGAAGGTGATCTGGGCGCTGTCCAGGGCGGCTTCCCGAAGGGAGGCGCAGTATTCCGGCGTCAGACGGACGCCGTTGGTGTTCAGCCGGGTGATGAACCAGCGGGCATAGGATATGAGCTCCGGCAGGTCCTCCCGCAGGGTGGGCTCCCCGCCGGTGAAGGTCACTTGGGGGATGCAGGAAGCGCGGCAGCGGTCCAGGATCGTCTTCCACTCCTCCGTCGAAAGCTCCGCCTCCTCCGCGCGGGGCTGGCCCGCCGCGTAGCAGTGGACGCATTTCTGGTTGCAGTGCCAGCTGCCGTTCCTGGTCATGGCGCTCACCATCAGGTCCATGCGGTGAGGCGCGCGCATCTTCGGCGCATATTCCCGGAGGGAGAGGTAGCCGATGGGCAGCTCCGTTTCCTCCCCGCGGGCGATCTGCGTGAAGGCGTTCATGATGGCGTAGACGTCCTCTTTCATCCGCTTCCGGCTTACCAGAGGATAGACCTTCTTCACCCGGTCGCAGGTGTTTTCCATGATCTTCGCCGCGTCCTCATCGTTCACGGGCTGTCCGGCATATTCGTTCACGCTGCGGATGAACTCCGTCAGCAGGATGCTCCAGGCGGTGTTCACCGGGATCACGTCCTGCCCGTTGAGGATGGCCACGCTGGGGGCGATCTCGCCGCCCTCCGTCAGGGGCGGCACCAGGTGGATGCGCACCACCCCCGGCCCCTCCGGGTTCAGGGTGGTGTGGTGGACTTCGTTGAAGTTCCGGGCGGCATAGGCCAGCTCCCGTTTGCTTGCGCGCATAGGAACACCTCATTTCATTTCCTGCGTCCAGTATAGCGGGGCGGCGGCCCTTTTGCAAGCCGAAGGGGCAAGGAAAAAGGAGCAAGGGTGCGTTGCAAATGCAGCGCACCGGTGATATGCCCGCTTTGCGGGCGTGATATCCCGCTTCGCGGGGTGATATACGGCTTGAGGCCGCGTGATATCGTGCCCTTTGGGCACGGTTAAGGTATCCCCTTCGGGGATGCTTTTTCATTTGAGGCTGTTTTGCAGCCCTGCGTGCGGATTGCCGCCATTGGCGGCAGAAATGCTGAAAGGCGAAGGAACGTCCGCTGCGGCGGCTGAAGGGGGCGTTGCATTTTGCAACGCCCCCTTGCCTGTGCATTGTCGTAACTCAGCAGATGCCGCACTCCTTGAGCCAGGCGGTGAGCTTCTCGCCGGCCTGGTCCACGTCCACGCCCTTTACGGGGATGGTGGGGAAGACCTTGGCGGCCCCCGCGGCGGTGCAGAGCTTCGTCATGTCGTCGCCCACATTCTGCAGGCCGCCCATGCCGTGGGTGCAGAAGGGCGCGACGGTCTTGCCCGTCAGGTCGATGCCCTTGATGTAGTCCGCCATGGGACCGGCCACGGTGGCGGAATAGTTGGGGGTGCCCAGGAAGATCAGGTCATAGGCGCTGAAATCGGGCTTGGGAGCCTTGATGTCCGTCATGTCGCCGCCCACGGCGGCCTGGATCATCTCCGCCAGCTTCTTGGTGTTGCCGGATTCGGAAAAATAGACGATCAGCTTCTTGTCGTACATGGTGATTCCCTCCTGTATTTTGATTTATGACAAAAGATTATCACAGCCGGCCTGCCCGGTCAAGATGCAGAATTCCGCCGCGCCTTAAAGAAGCGGACGCCCGCAGATGCGGGCGTCCGGCTTCGGATCGATTCGCTTATGCGGCGATATATTCGTCGTAGGCTTCCTGATAGATCTCGGTGATCCGCGCCATGCCCAGGTCGTTCAGCTGCTGCTGGAAGGAATCCCATTCGGAGAAGCTCTTGTCGCCCAGCAGGAACAGGACATAGTTCTCGGAGAAGAAGGTGTTGGCGTCGGCGCGGAGGTTGTTGATCTCATCGTTGTCGTCGTCGGTGAGCTTGATGGCGCCGGGATAGTTGTAAGCGCCGTCATAGTAATCCAGCACTTCGTTCCAAACGTCGAAGAAGCGGAGCAGGCGCTCGCCGCCGGGATACTTGTAGTTGCGGGTCCAAGCGTCGATGCCGGGATCCATGGGGTTCTGGAGATAGCAGATGGTGGCCCAGCCGGAGCCCAGCTCGAAGCCGGTGATGAGCTCGTTCCACTCCCGGTCGCCGTTCTCGTTGTAGTTCCAGTAAACGCCCTCGGGGCCGTAGTTGCGGTAGTCCGCGCCGAAGGGGGAATAAGCCCAGTCGCACCAGGTGACCATCAGCGGGATGTTGCTGCACTTGGCGGAGATGGAGGCGCCGCAGCCGCCGAATTCATCGGGGTCCAGATGCCAGTGGATGATGTCGCCCTTCTGGCGCACCAGCTTGCGCATGACGTCGAAGCGGGCGTCGGGGTTCACGCAGCTGCTTTCGGTGCCGGCGATCTCGCCGGGGCTGAAGAAGGCGCAGGCGCAGTTGCCGTTGGTCACGTCGGCGGTGATATCCTCCAGGCCGGTGAGGGACTGGAAATAGGGGCTGATGAGGCCGTCGTCGAACCACTTCTTGAGATACTGCATGAGGGTCAGGTCGTCGTCGGACATGCCGTTGAAGTTGACCTTGCCGTCCACCACGCGGAGATAGGCGGCGGCCGCCGCGTAGGGGCTGGTGTTGAAGCCGTTCCAGACATTGACATAGGCGTCGATATTGGAATAGACCTGCAGGGGGTATTCGCAGTTCTCGAAGCCGGCGGTCTTGACGGCCATCAGCATATCATACCACTCGTCATAGGTGTAGACATCCAGGGAGTTCATGCCCAGCTGATCCAGCCAGTCGCCCCGCATGAAGTAGCCGGTGGAGCAGTTGGGCTCGTCGTTGAATTCCACGAAGCCGATCCACTTGTTGAAGCCGGGGTTGTTGACGCTGCTCCACATGCCCTCCAGCCATTCGTAGTCTTTGGCCCAGCGGCAGTAGTTGGGGGCATATTCCTTATAGTCGTAGTGGTTGATGACCAGCTCCTCGTCGATGGCGGCGTTGAGGCTGCTTCCCTGATGGTAGGCATAGAAGCCGGCGGTGATGTCGCACATCTCGTCGGAGGCCTCCATGACGGAGAGGGTCTCCACAAAGGAGGCGGAAGCGATGACGTTATACTCCATGTGGACGCCGGTCAATTCTTCCATGCCGGCATACATGGGCATCTCGGCATAGCCGCCCTCGGGCAGATACTGGGGGGTAAAGTTGAGGGTCATGGTGGTGAAGATCTCGTCCGTGGTGCTGAGGGGCAGCTCATACTCGTATTTCTCCAGGGGCCAGCCCTCAGCGTCCGTGGCGTACTTGCCCACGGCGAAATGGTAGGGGCTGTCGTCGTCGCCGCCGGGAGGAGGAGCGGGGGTCTCGCTGCCGCCGCCGGAGGGGGCCTGCGTGGGTTCCGTCCCGCCGCCGGAGGGGGCCTGCGTGGGATTCGCGGGGGCCTGCGTGGGCGTCGTTCCGCCGCCGCTGCCGCCGCCGGAGCAGCCGGCGAACAGCGCGAGGACAAAGAGCGCCGCCAGGAACAGTGCGGACTTTCTTCTCATGACGTTCATCCTTTCTTATATTTTTATTAACGTTTCTCTTTTATTACGAAATTATTACGAATACATCATAGCACGCGCCGGCGGAGAAATCAAGGCAATCGCGCACAATTCCGGTGCGCAGACTGCACAGCCGGAATTTTCGTCAGATCGGCCAAAAATCGCAGGCAAAACGCTGCGCATTACCGAGGATTTTTGGATGATATGACGGAACAGGATGCCGGCAAGATGCGTGCCGTGAATGCTGCGGCATTGCCTTGACCCTTTTCCGACCGCGGGAGGTTTTGCGGCGAAGGGGCGGAAAAGCATTGACAAAAAAAGGATTGCGATGTAATCTAGAGTTAAAGATTAGATGTCGCGGGTTTGAAAAGAGGTGTCCGCATGAAGGTGACCGTTTATGGGGACAGCGTCCTGAAGGGCGTCCTGCTGGAGGGTGGCAAATATGTGGTCAACCGGGATTGGGAGCAGCGCATGGGGGAGATGTTCCACCTGACCATCCGCAACTGCGCCCGCTTCGGCTGCACGATCCGGAAAATGCTGCCCCTGATCCAAAGAGACAGCGGCGCTGAAGCCCCGGAGGAGGAGATCGCCGTGCTGGAGCTGGGGGGCAACGACTGCGATTTCGACTGGGCGGCCATTTCCCGGGACCCGGACGAACACTACGAATGCCGGACGCCGCCGGGGGAATTCCTCAGCCGCTACCGGGAAGCGGTGGATCTGATCCGTCAGAGCGGGCGCAGGCCCGTGCTCATGACCCTGACCCCCGTCCACTCCCAGCGCTATCTCCGCTATGTCTGCCGGAACGGGCTCAGCATGCAGAATATCCTCTCCTGGCTGGGGAACGTGGAGATGATCGCCCGGTGGCAGACCCGCTATTCCGAAATGGTGGAGCAGGTGGCCAGGGAGAAAAACGCGCGGCTGATCGACGTCCGCCGGGCCTTTCCCGCGGAGCCCCACGCCCTGGAGCCCTATCTCTGCGAGGACGGCATCCATCCCTCCCGCCTGGGGCAGAAGCTGATCTTCGACACCCTCTGCGCGGGGCTCTAGTCAAATCGAACAGGTTCGATCTGAGAAGGTTTGCCGCTCCGCTGACCCCACGCGCTTCGCCCGCACAGTCTGCTCCGCGAGAGGTATTTTGGGGCAGGAGGGAATTCCGCCCCGAAATGATTCCGACTTCTTCGCGCCGCGGGCGCGAACTCTGCGAGGCTTTTCCCGATGGCTTGATCAGGAGACGATATCATGAAAGAGGAACGCTCAACCTTCCTTTCCGAGGATTATCTGGAGGATTACGAGGGCCGGGACGCCACGGCGGAGGACATGCTTTTCTGCGATTCCCGCCCCGCCCTTTCCCTGGACGGGCCCTGGCACTACTGCGTGGACCAGTATGACACCTGCCTCAGGCAGCGCTGGTTTTTGGAGCAGGAGCGGGACACCCGGGGGCGGAGCCTGCCGGTGGACTATTCCTTCGAGGAATGGCCGGTGATGGACCTGCCCCGGTGCTGGAACACCTTCCGGAAGGAATATCTGCTCTACGAGGGCCCCATGGTCTTCACCCGGCGCTTCCGCTGCCGCCCCGCCGGAGAAGCGCGGGTCTTTCTACGTATCGGCGCAGCGGCCTACAACTGCCGGGTCTTCCTCAACGGGCATTTCGCCGGCGCCCACAAGGGGGCCTCCACCCCCTTCTTTATCGAGGTCACGGAGCTGCTGAAAAAGGGGGACAACCGCATCCTCCTCTGCGTGGACAGCACCCGGCGGCCCCTGCAGGTGCCCGCCAGGAACACGGACTGGTTCAACTACGGGGGCGTGTTCCGGGAAATCCGCCTTTTCTGCGTTCCGAAGCTGTTCATCCGCAGCTTTCGGGTCTCCCTCCTGCCGGACGGCAGCTTTCGCCGGGTCCGGGTAGCCGCGGAGCTGTCGGAAAAAGCGGAGGGCACGGCTGTCTTCCAAATCCCGGAGCTGGGTCTGCGGGAGGAGGTCCCGGTGTCGGCGGGCAAGGGGGAGGCGGTCTTCGACTGCGCGCCCGCCCTGTGGAGCCCGGAGACGCCCCAGCTGTATGACGTTTCCCTCCGCTTCGGAGAGGATGAGGTCTCCGACCGGGTGGGCTTCCGGGAGATCGGGGTCCGGGGCCGGGAGATCCTGCTGAACGGAAAGCGCATTTTCCTGCGGGGCGTCAGCTGCCATGAGGAGAGCGTGGCCGGCGGCAGGGCCCTCACCCGGGAGGAACGGCTGGAGAACCTGCGCCTGGCGAAGGAGCTGGGCTGCAACTATCTGCGCCTGGCCCACTATCCCCACCATGAGGAGACCGCCCGCCTGGCCGACGAAGCGGGGCTGCTGCTGTGGGAGGAGGTGCCGGTCTACTGGGGCATCGCCTTCGGCAGCGCCGAAGCCTGGGCCGACGCTTCCAATCAGCTGACGGAGCTGATCCGGCGGGACTGGAACCGGGCCAGCGTCATCGTCTGGTCCGTGGGGAACGAGAACGCCGACACGGACGAGCGCCTCGGTTTCATGGGCCGCCTGGCGGACCTGGCCCGGCGGGAGGACGATACCCGCCTCGTTTCCGCCGCCTGCCTGGTGGACGGGGGCCGGAACCGCATCGCCGACCGGCTGGCGGAGAAGCTGGATGTGATCGGCCTGAACGAATATTACGGCTGGTACGACCCGGATTTCACCCGCCTGCCGCAGCTTTTTGAAAACAGCGACCCAACGAAGCCGGTGATCATCACGGAATTCGGGGCGGACGCCCTGCGGGGATACCACGGGAGCGCGGAGGACAAGGGCACGGAGGAATGCCAGAAAGCGGTGTATGAAAAGCAGGTGGAGGTCCTGGCCGCCATCCCCTATGTGCGGGGCATGACCCCCTGGATCCTCTATGATTTCCGCTGCCCCCGGCGTACCAGCGTCCGCCAGGGCTACTACAACCGCAAGGGCCTCCTGGACGAGGGCAAGGCATACCGAAAACCGGCCTTCTATGTGCTGCAGGACTTCTACCGGAGCCTGACGGAAGCGGAGGTGACACCTGCGCAGACGCCCGACCCGGCCGGTTCCATTCCGGAAAGACTGCGGCTCCTCCAGGATCGGGAATACCGGGAGTTCCAGTGCAAACTGATCCCCACCGCGGACCCCGCAGCGATCATCGGGGTCCGCACGCCGGAGCTGCGGAAGCTGGCAAAGCAGCTGGCGGCGAGCGGAGAGGCCGAGGCGTTTTTGCAGGCGCTTCCCCACCGGTATTTCGAGGAAAACCAGCTCCACGCCTTCCTCCTTTCCGAAGAGAAGGATATGGAGCGCTGCATCCGGGAGGTGAACCGCTTCCTGCCTTATGTGGACAACTGGGCCACCTGCGACCAGCTTTCGCCGAAGGTTTTCCGAAACTATCTCTGGGCGCTGCTGCCGGAGATCTGGAAATGGATCCGCTCCGAAAAGCCCTATACGGTCCGCTTCGCCGTCGGCATGCTCATGCAGCACTTCATGGACAAGGGGTTTGACCTGACGTATCCCACCATGGTCGCCGCGATCCGCTCGGAGGATTATTATGTCAGGATGATGGTCGCCTGGTATTTCGCAACGGCTCTGGCGAAGCACTATGAGGTGGTCGTCCCCTACCTGGAGGACCGGCGGCTGGACCCCTGGACCCACAACAAGGCCATTCAGAAAGCGGTGGAAAGCTTCCGCATCCCGCCGGAGCAGAAGGAATACCTGAAAAGCCTGAAAATCAAGGGATAGGATACAAAAATCCCCTCGCCGCGGCGAGGGGATTTCTTTTCAATCATGAAACGTTGGCGTTTCCCGCCAAAAGGCCGGGTAATGGGCGTTATTCCGCTTTCCTGTTGCGCTTATACAGGGCGTTGAGGCCCCGCAGGAGCAGCTCCGGCTCCAGGATGATCTCATGGCGGCAGAGGGGGGTGACGAAGGGCGCGAGGCCGCCGGTGGCAACCACGGTGCAGTCGTGGCCCAGCTCTGCGCACATCCGGTCGATCATGCCGTCCAGCATGCAGGCCGAGCCGTAGAGGATGCCGCTGCGCATGCACTCCGAGGTGTTGGTGGCCACCACCTTGCCGGGACGCCCCAGGCTGATGGCGGGGAGCTGGGCGGTGCGGCTGGTGAGCGCATCCAGGGAGACCCGCAGGCCGGGGATGATGACCCCGCCCATATAGCGGCCGCCGGGCTCCACCACCTCCATGGTGGTCGCGGTGCCCATGTCGATGAGGATCAGGGGGGCCTCATAGCGCTCCAGAGCCGCCACGGCGACCACGATCCGGTCCGCCCCCACCTGGGAGGGCACATCCAGGCAGATTTCCAGACCCGTGTCCATTTCGGCCTCCACCACCATGGGACGGCGGCCGATCAGTTTATAGATGCCGGCCCAGACGGAGTTGAACACCGGGGGGACCACGCTGGAAATGATGCAGTCGCGGATATCCTCCCGCTGGACGCCGTTGGCCTCCAGCATGCTCTTGATCTCCACTCCGTACTGGTCGGAGGTCCGGGCCCGATCCGTGGCGATGCGGACCTCGAAAAGAATCTCTTCCTCCCGGATGCAGCCGATGGAGATATTGGAGTTTCCGATGTCGACGGCGAGCAGCATGGCGGCACTCTCCTTTATTGCTTTAGGCAATACCGCACAATTCCCGGCACGCATCTTGCTTGCATCATGTTCCGTCATATTGCCCGAAAATCTTGGCCAATACAGGAAGTATTCCCCGCGATTTTCAGACAATCTGACGAAAATTCTGACTGCGCAATCTGCGCACCAGAA
>JAEEGH010015712.1_pt1 | contig 16398 bp, 12 predicted proteins | sample 9134181 | NCBI WGS metagenome assembly JAEEGH01 (sample SAMN16246544, study PRJNA631951) | gut metagenome | biome: gut microbiome; feature: rumen; material: DP-attached | host: Bos | place: Iran: Karaj | collected 2018-10
GAACGATAACAAACTGTCCTGCCTTGCGGTTGCGTGCAATTTCAGGAGCAGTAACCTTCATATAAAATACACCGGCAGAAAGCTGTTTTTTTTCAATAATTTTAAACATCTTCAGTCCTCTTAAAAATAAATAGTAAATTATTGTACAAAAAAAACACGCGATGGGCAACCACCGCGTGTTTTTATCTTTTAAGCCTTTTTTTTTGTTTCAGGATATTAGAAACCTACGCATACAACAACGTAAGCACCAGCACCTGCAACAAGCCAGCTCTTTGCAAAGTTAGTAGACTGCAAAGAAAGTCCGGCATCAATTTCAACCAGACGGATATTAATTACACCGCCAAGCTGGTGAACAAATACCTGATCTGTATACTCTGTAGAAAGAGTAAGCTTTAAGAAGTTAATAAAGTTCAGAGTAAGACCAGCGTAATACTGTGGATATACTTTAGCAGATTCCATGAATGGATGGTAAACACCAAGACCGGCACCAGCGCGAAGGTCTATTCCATTTCCAATTGGGAAGAAATCTACATATCCAATAAGCTTCATAGGACGGTTAACCTTATAGTTTGCAGTTACACCTGGTGTAAACTCTGGATTAGGCATATCAAAATTAAAGTTTGTAATTGTATCAGCAGAAATTGTAGTTTCACTTTCAAGCACCATTGATGTTCTGTAATTCATTTTTGCAGGAACAACAGGGATTCTTGCATCTGCAGAAACAACCAGGCTTCTAGAAATTGGGAGTGCCATACCCAAAGAAAGGTCAAAACCAAAGCTGTTTGTAAGGGCATTCTGAATATCTTCTACGGTGATTGTTCCATCTTCTGCCATTGCCTGAGAAATATCAACTACAGAATAAACATCAACATTAGAAGCTGTTGTAACTTTAAGTGAGCCGTCTTCATTGTTTACAATCTTTATTCCGCCAGAAGATCCAGCTGTACTTACAAAAGGAATAAATGCACCTGGGCGAACATAAATATTGAATCTAGAAAACTTAATGCCAACGTTAAGTTCGCTAAAAGCGAATACATCCAAAGTTGGAGACAAGGTAATATCAAGTTCCTGACCAACAGTCATACCTTTTCCAAGGAAGTCGAACAATCCTCTTGAAAGAGAGAACTTACCAAAAACATCTACACCAGCGTTAAGGCCAACAGAAACAGCTGCAATATTAAGATTAAAACCAACTGATGGCGCAGTTCCCATAGTCAGGACAAGTCCTTCGTTTGGAATACTGTTTGCAATCTCTCTTAAGTCAATTACTACAGTTTCCTTCATAATATCATTAAGAGCAAAAACGTTGTTTGAAACATTTACTGGAACATTAATTTTGTATTCAAAGATACGGCCATCAAAAAAGCCCTTTGAAAAAACTGCTGAGCATATTAAAGATGCTGTTATTATAAAAGCTGCTAATTTTTTCATTAGTTACCTCCAAAAGAGATTTCAGGGTATACGGTAATAGTACCATCAGTAATCAAACCAAGAATAATATTAGCATCAAAATTAATATTTCTAGGTAAAGAGATTGTTCCCTGCTTCATCTGAATTGAAAGCTCTGGAGTAAAACCAGAACCACCAGACATTGAACTCATCATAGACTTAAACTTAGTTTTATTAATGTCAAATTTAGATTCTTCATTAAGCTTTAGAGTTAAAGTCTCTTTTAAGTCACTTGTAATTCCAAAGCTCAATGACATTGGAGGATTTGAATAGAAAGGAAGTGCAGTTGGAACAATCGACATGTATGCAGAATCAAGAACTTCAAGGAACTCCATTCCTTCTTCATCAGAATCAGAAGTAATTCCTTCGTCACTTGTTTCTGAACTTTCAGCACTATTCTGGTTTTCTATAAGAGGCAAGTCCAAATCGCTTGTAAGATTAAACTTAAGTGGAACTGCAATAAATGCCATAACAGCAATAGAAGAAACATCTGAAGAATCAAGCTGAGACTTATAGATTTCCATTTCTGAGTTGCCAGAAGCACCATTAGAGAATGACATGTTATACTTCAAGTAAAGAGAAACTTCATCGTCAGAGAACTTTTTGTTTAACAAAGTTGCTAAATCTTTTGCAATAACTTCATTTCCCTGATTCTTAGTCTTCATCTCTTTATCAAAATCTATAGTAACAAGTTTATTTTCGTCTGCTTCCAAGTCTGGCATATCTGTAAAGGCAAGGGTACCAGCTGTTGTACCTTCACCAAGCATATCCAGATTTGCAGGAGAACCAGCTGTATCATTCATAACAGCACCATCTTTTCCCATGAACAAATTGATTGTTCCAGTGAACTTTGCATTTGCAAACATATCGTTTCCAGAAGCATCGTTGTAAGTAGGTTTTACTGCAAGCAGATACAAAGGAAGAGAATAGAATTCCAGTTTGTCTCCCATGTTGATTTCACCAAATGTAAGAGCAGAGAACAAAGATCTAAGATTCAAACCAATTTCCTGAGTTCCTTCATTTGAATAATCGCTTGTATCAATTACAAGTTTTTCATAGTCAACAACAGGGTTAATATTTACTGCAATCTTGTAAGAATCACCTGGTTTTACGTTTTTCAGAACAATCTGATCTGGATTCTGATCTGTTGCACCAGGAAGCTTAATTGAAACATTAAAGTCAATTCCGTCGTAAAGGCCAGAATTATTTTCTGATGAACCAATTACTCTTTCCAGAGCACTTGTAATGCCAGACATCATGCTGTATGTATCAGATTCTGTATCACTTTCAAGCACAGCTGTTTTTTCTACACCAAGGAAGTCTGATGTAAGAGACATTGTAATAGGGTTTCCTTCTGGAAGTGTATTTGTATAAGTACCTTCTACACCACTAGAAAGCAGATAAATCCTCTTTACAGTGTCCATAAAGCTGTCTGGAAAGTCATTCTTATCGTTGCTGGCAACTGAATCATCATAACCTACTGTAACAGAAGAGAAATACTTAATTTCATTTTCTGCAACAACTGCAAGAGAAGATGCCTTTGAAAAGTCTAAAGTTGAATTATTAAGATTAAGGCAGAGCTTTGAATTAAGTGTTGTTGGATTTGTTCCGGTGATTGTACTGTTTGCCAAATCTACAAGGCCGTCTGTTTCGCGTTCAGCAAGAGTTAAAGAACCAGAAAGGGCAATCTTGTAAGTTGATGTAATTCCTGTCCATGAAGAATCATGATTCATAGAAACAGAGATGGCACCTTCACCAATTACTGCACTGCGGAAGTCTGAAGAAGACTCTTCTGAAAGCACTTTAAAAGTACAAGGATTCATTTCTACTTCTATAGGATTAACAGTTGTAACTCCTGTTGCCTTAGAAATGCTGAATGAATCTGTATTTGCGTATGCTACATAAGAACCGTTTCCGTAGATTACAATATTTGTATACTGATCAAACTCAAAGCCGCTAACATCAATAGAAGCTTTTCCGTTGCTGCCAAAATAACCAGAAGCAGAACCCTTGTTATTTGTAATGGTAACATAAGTTCCTGACTCAAATGCACCAGAAATGATGTATGAACCAGAAGATATTTTCATAGTAGCAAATGAGCCAAGTGTTGATGTCTGATAATTAAGCGAGCTTGAAATGCCGTTTACTACGCTTCCACTTGCTGTAAGAAGAGCACTTAAAGCAGAATTAAGCGAATCAACATTTACAGATGCATTTGCTTTTGTGTCTCCCATCTCTGGAACCTGAATTGTGGTTTCATCAATAGAAACATTTTCCATTGCAGTAGAAAAATCACCGCCGCTGATGTAGCTGGAAAAGTTAAGTGGAATTTCCTGAATAGGAATCTTAATTAAAAACTGCTGCAGTGTATCATCTGCCTGACCAGGGAAATAGTCATACACCTGCGAGTTATTAAATGAAATACCATTCATAATTGAAGACTTAATGTCAAAGTCGCCAAAAAGTGAATCTGTATCCATAAGTTTAAATAAAGAATCGCCAAGGCTCAATTCGTAGTTTGCCTGGGTCTTTACCGACACTTTCTGTGGAACCTGCCAATTACAAGATGTTACAATGAACACCGAGACAAGAAGCAGGATTAGTAAGTTTTTTTTCATAACTTAGCCTCCATAAACTATCTCTTTATAAAAAAAAATGCCTTTACCCCATTATTTTATTAAAGCGGATAAAAGCACTTTTTAATCATTCAAAAGATTATTACATAATTTTACATTATAAACTAGTCTAAATGCAAATTTATTTTTTATTAAAGAAAGCTGCAAACGGATTGTAATTCATTCCGTCATCGCTTCCAGAATTATAATTGCGATTGTCCCGATTATCGCGGGCCGGGCGGTTATCTCTTGTAGCAGAGTTTGCAGAACCAGCCTTCTTTACGACAACAACGCGGCGGGCACCACCAGCAGAAGATCCAGCACCTGAACCAGAAGCGGCATTATCACGGCGGGCAGCACTCTTCTGACCAGTTCCGGCACGGCTTGCAGCGTCACTCTTAAGAGAAAGTGCAATACGGCGGCGGTCGCGGTCAAGTTCAATAATTGTAAACTCGTGCACATCACCTACTTTTACAACGTCCATTGGGTTTTCTACGAAGCTGTCTGAAAGTTCACTAAGGTGAACAAGGCCAGTTTCATGAAGACCGATATCTACAAAGGCACCAAAGTCTACTACGTTCTTGATTTTTCCAGTTACCTTCATGCCTTCTTTAAGGTCTTCAAACTGCAAAACGCCTTTCTGCATGATTGGAGCAGGATAGCCGTCGCGAGGGTCGCGGTTTGGCTTCTGAAGCTCTTCTACAATGTCTTTTACAGTTGTTTCACCAATGCTGTATTTTTCTGCAATCTTCTTTATCAAATCTGCAGGAACCTTTTCTTTCTTCTGAATATATGGAAGAACTTCGCGTGCAGCATCGTAGTTTTCCGGATGAACCCAAGTGTTATCAAGCGGATCAGTGCTTTCTGCAATCTTAAGGAAGCCGGCACACTGTTCAAATGCCTTTGGACCAAGTCCTGGAACATTCTTCAAGTCTTCACGGCTCTTAATTTTGCCGTTCTGGTCGCGGTAAGCAACAATCTTCTTTGCAGTAGTTGAATTGATACCAGAAACGTACTTGAGCAGCGAGTAGCTGGCAGTATTTAAGTTTACACCAACGTTATTTACAACCGAACCTACAACTTCATCAAGCTGTTCTGCAAGCTTTTTCTGGTTTACGTCGTGCTGATAAAGTCCAACACCAATTGCCTTAGGGTCAATTTTTACAAGTTCAGAAAGAGGGTCCTGCAGACGGCGTCCCATGCTGATGGCACCACGGATTGTAAGATCCAGATCTGGGAATTCTTCGCGGGCAATATCACTAGCTGAATAAACTGAAGCACCAGATTCATCTACTACAGTGTAAACTACGTCGTTATAATTATCACTGATAACCTTGCTTACAATAGCCTGAACTTCCTGGCTACCTGTTCCGTTTCCAACTGCAACAACCTGAATATCATACTTGTCGATTGCATCGTTGAGCATCTTGTAAGTTCCCTCTGGGTCTGTCACCTGGAAGAACTTAAAGTAGCCGAGGTACTTACCTGTTTCGTCGAGGGCGGCACATTTTGTACCAGTACGGATACCAGGGTCAACACCAAGTACGCGGCTTCCCTTAATTGGCTGGGTCATCAAAAGGTTCTTAAGGTTTTCGCTGAAAATACCAATTCCGTGAACATCAGCTTCATCAGCTTCATCACTGCGGATTTCGCGAACAACAGCAGGGCTGAGCAAGCGAACAACACCGTCTTCAATAGCGTCTTTGTGGTAGTTATTGTGAATATCTGCACGGCGCTGCAAATCTGCAACAGCGGCATCTACATCAACATCGATTGTAACTTCAAGGGCACCTTCGCGCTCACCGCGGTTGATAGCAAGAATGCGGTGTGGTTTTACCTGATTCAAAGGCTCGCTGTAATCCCAGTACATCTTATAAGTAGAAGTGTTTTCTGCAACTGCGGCATCCTGTCCTTCCGGTACAATTCCCTTAGTCTGGATAGTTCCAGTTCTCATATAAAGGTCGTGAATTGCTTCGCGGTTCTTTGTTTCCTGAGAAACGCGCTCTGCAATAATATCTTTAGCACCAGCCAAAGCGTCCAAAGCAGATTCAACATTCAAAGCAGCGTCTTCGTTATCAGTTTTTACAAACTTTTCTGCTTCTTTTTCGCAAGCAGCCTCATCATTGTCTGCCAAGATAAAGTCTGCAAGTGGTTCAAGGCCTTTTTCTGCAGCAAGCATACCGCGGGTCTTCTTCTTTTTCTTGAATGGAGCCCAGAGGTCTTCAAGAGCAGTCATAGTTGTAGCAGACATAATTGCGTTGTACAAAGTTTCTGTAAGTTTACCCTGAGCAAAAACGCCCTTTACAATTTCAAGACGGCGATCTTCAAGATTGTGATATGATTTATAGAGGTGGTCACAGTCGCGAACCTGAACCTCATCAAGATTGTCATGCTTTTCTTTTCGATAGCGGCTGATAAATGGGATTGTACATCCTTCTTCTACCAGGCTGATTACAGCACTAACCTGCTGTACGCGGATATTCAATTCTTCCGCAATTTTTTTCATTATTTCCACTTCGTTAACCGAAAGTGCGTCAATTGTTTCTTGTGTAAATTCCATAGTGCGCTAATTCTAGTGAAAAAAGTGGAAATTTGGAATAGATTTTTAAGAAAAAGTCCGGACGGCCGCAAGGTCAGCCAGAAAGAAGTTTGAACTAGCCTATAATTGAGTCTGTATCATCAATTTCTTCCATCTCACCAACACCGCTCATTTCTATGCGTTTGTAAAGCTGGTTCAAAAGATTTGAGCAGTTTGAAGCCATCAATTTATAGATATTCGGAATTAAAAGCTGATTGATACGCTGGTCCAATCCGTTTGCACCCGTAGAAGTAACAAAAGCAAATACCATAAGTGACTGATATTCCAGAGGGCGCTCCATAATTAAAACAGCGTCAGAACGGAACATAAATCCACGGAAATTAAAATGGAAGTCGGCAATTTTTTCGTAAAGCTGAACTCTAAAACTCTTGTCTGGAGAAATAATAGAAAAATGAGAAAGACTTATATCCTGAAGAACACCTGTATGGGCAATTCCGTTGTGAGTACAGGTAAAGGTGCAGGCATTTGTACAAAGAGCACGAATGTTTTTTCGACGGCCCTGTGCCTGGTTTGCATAAAGAATCTTTTCTATTAAATCAAAGTTCTGCTTTTTCTGATATTCAAGCTGTATACAGCCACACTGAACGCCCATATCAAAAAGATACTTGTGTTCAAGACGAAGTTTTTCTTCTTTTGACTGGCGTTTTGTATAAAGGATTCCTATAGAAGCTCTGTTGTCATAATTGTCTATTACATTTTTGATAAAAACAGACCAGTCAAATTCAGGAAGGTTAATGTTGTAATCAATATTAAAAAAGATAATTACATCACGGAACAAAGAAAGGATTACATCTATTTTTCGCTCAATACTAACTCTTTTATCATTTTCAACGAAATAACATTCGTAACCAAGTGCAAAATAATCTTCCAAATATGTTTCTGGAATTAAAGAAGTATCAGGTGCTATAAAAAATGTTTTTCGTCCAGTAACTATTTCTTTTACGGAAATTCCCAAAGTTAAATCCTCATCCTACTTAATTATCACTTGAAAACACAAAAAAAACAAGAGATTTCATCAAATAATTCAATTAAATAAAATGCTGAATTGTATGATGTTCAATTGTTTTAGTCTTTACAGAAACAATATAACTTCCAAACACTGCAGTAGCAGTATCAAACAGGGCTGCAAATGAACACATAATCATAGAAGCAGGCTGCAGGAGAAGGAAGCTGGTTTCAAAGCCTTTTGCGTATTTATCACAAAGAATTGTAAGCAAAATAAATGAACCGCCGGTTGGAAGGCCACCAAGCAGGAAAGAAAGTCCGAATGAAAGACCAAAAATCCAGATAACATCAATTAACGGAATACTCAGACTGGAATAAGAACGCCAGATAAGAATAAAAGAAATTGATGCAGTTAAAGCCGAACCCCCACGGGCAAAAATAGAAAAGAGCGGATATGTAAAACCACAGCAGCGTCTTCTAATTCCAAGACTTTCTCTTGCATGGCGATAGTTCAGTGGAATTGCAATGTTTGAGTCCGCTGTAAAGAAAGAGAACATTAAAGATGCAAGAGAAGCATAAAGCACTCTGTATGGATGCGGGTCATGGCAGACAAAATGTAGTATTAATGGATAGATAAGGCCAACTACAATTACAAAGTCTACAAGGAACATTAAAATCATAGGGGTGTAAATGCCAGGGGCAATTACATCGCGGAATTTAACAATCCAGCAGCAGGAAATAATAACAGTACAAACTGCAAGAATTTCTGTAAAGAAGTTTGCTATTCCATAGAAGAGTTTAGAAGCAGAATCTGCAAGAGTATACAAAGGCTTAAAAGTAAGCTCTTCTGAAGAAGATTCCCAGCCAATCAAAAATGCAAATACAAGAGGAACTAAAAGGAAAGAACCTTCCAGCATGGCAGAAAAAGCAGATTCAGGGAAAAGTGATAGTGCCATGTCTTTTATATTTATCTGATATACATCAGAAGCAATGTCTACTGTAATTGGAATGCGAGGAAGCTTTACCAAAAGAATAGAAACAATGCCCACGATAGTAAGCAGTAATGAAGATAAAATAATAATTGAGAATGTCCAGCCGGCCGTGCGCCAGAGGAGCTTTGAATTTCTAAGATTGTTCAGGGAAACAATAGCTGTAAAGAAAACTAAAGGAAGAATAATGTATCTACCCATTCGAATAAACAGATCTGACAGGAAAGAAACAAAGCTTAAGAATGCCGCATTATCAGTTGGTAAAAGGAATGCTGCAAGCACACCAAGTGCCACGCCAATAAGATATTTTATCCATACTTTCATATATAGAATTATATCATACTCTGGAATGGTATTCCATAGTGTGCTATAATTTGACCTATGCCTAACACAGTGGTTATTGGAAAGGATTTACCAGACGGCCTGGATTTTGTAAAAGCCCTTGCAGGCCCAGACAGAAAAGTTTTTACCTGCATGAAAACAGAAGCAGATGCCGTTACTTTTGAGTCACAGAATATTTTTGGTTCAACCTGGAACAAAGGTTCCGCAGTTTCTTCTTACTCTTTTTTAATAAAAGCAGAAACAAAACTTACTACTATAAATGAAGTAATTTTATATTTTGATACCAGCTACTTCTGCACAAAATTTGATTCTGAAAGAACAGATGAAATTGCAGCTGCAATGGACACTATGGTTACTTCTTACATGTATGCCTGTGGTGAACTTTTAAAACGTCTTGAACAGACCCGCACAAAGACTGTAGTAACATTTTTACTTCGTGAATACCCTTCTAAGCATGAAATGCTTCTTGCAAAAACACCTGGTGGAGTGCCGGCAAGCACGGTTGTGAGCGCGGCGCAATCAGCCTTTATATCTCTTGCAGAAAGTTTTTCTACCAATGTTTCAGATAAAAATTATCTTTCTGTTTTGCTGGCACGGTGCAATCAGTCTAATGAACTGTATAAATCTGAATATGCACTGGCAAAATGGGTTACAGAATCTATGGACACCCTTGCAAACCAGAAGAATCCACAGACTCTAAAGCAGGCAACTCTTTGGAATAAGGCAGGAACAAAACTTCAAAGCGGTTTTGGACTTTTTTCTCGCTAGCGGCTGATAAAACAAAATAAGCCAAGGACTGAATATGACACTTACAGAATGCATTATACGTTTTGCCCTTACTCTGGTTTTAAGTTTTGTGATGGGTCTGGAACGCAAGTCTCATCAGCATACGGTGGGAATTCGAACCCTTGTACTTATGGGAATTTCTTCTTCTCTGCTTGCCATGCTTTCTGTACACCTTGCTGAACAATCAGAAGTAGATGGCGACCCAACCAGAATTGCAGCCGGTGTTATTACTGGTATCGGTTTTTTGGGCGGAGGTGCCATTCTTAAACAGGGCTTAAACATTCGTGGGCTTACAACTGCCGCAATAATTTTTACAACTTCTGCAGTGGGAATGTCTTGCGGTGCCGGCCTTTATATTCCAGCAATAATTACTTTTGGAATTACAATGCTTATCCTTTTTACAATGGACAAGTTTGAAAAACGCATGTTCCCGGCTTCTAAAACAAAAAATGTTCTGCTGGTTGTAGATTGGGAAAAGCTGAATCAGGATATTGTTAGGGAAATTATGATGTTCCACGGAATGATTATCCACGACATGAGTATAAAATATCACACTGAGGATAATACAGCGGAACTATCCTATACTGTAAAAACACCGGATAAAATGAACACGATTCAACTGGTAAATGATTTTAGAGAAAAAGTTGATGGATTAATCGATTTTAGAGTTGGAGATAAATAAAACAAAGGGGCTGTCCAAAAAGAAATGGACAGCCCTAATTATTTTAAATTTACAAGAGAATTCAAATCTGCTAAAATTTAAATATGAGCAGAGGCGTAAGCGATAAAATCACATATAAACCATATAACCAGGGCGAGCAGTGGCTACTGCCACCAAGTCTGGACGAACTGGTTCCACAAAATCATTTTGTAAGAATAGTCAGCAAAACAGTAGATGAACTCGAAATTGAAGAAGTGTTTGCACGAAACACAAAAGGTGGCGGTGCAAGCAGATACAATCCAGTCATGCTTCTTAAGGTATTAATTTACTGCTATATGACAGGAACTTATTCTTCTCGTCAGATCGCAAAGCAGTGCCGTGAGAATGTAAACGTAATGTGGCTCACTGGATTCCAGAAACCGGACTTCAGAACTATCAACACATTCCGCAGTGAAAAGCTGAAAGACTCAATCGAAGAAATATTTGTATCGACAGTAAAACTTCTGAACAAAAAAGGCTATGTGAGTCTGGAAAAGTATTTTGTAGATGGAACAAAAATCGAAAGCGCTGCAAACAAATACACCTTCGTCTGGAAAAAAGCCGTAGAGAAAAACGAGAAGAAACTAGACGAAAAACTGAAGGTATTTCTCAAAGACGTAGAAGAGATTACACGAAAGGAAAATCAGATTTATGGTGACAAAGATTTTGCAGAGACTGGAGACGATACTCCGGTAACAAGTGAAGAAATAAAAGCCGTTGCTGAGCAGATCAACAGAAAACTTGCTGAGATAAATGACCTTGAGGATGAAGAGTCGAAAGACGTAAAAAAAAACTGAAGAAAGCAAAACGCCAGATTGAAAAAGATTATCTTCCAAGAAAAGAAAAATACGAAAAAGCAAATGCAACTTTTAATGACAGAAACAGCTACTCAAAGACAGACGAAGACGCAACTTTCATGCGGATGAAGGAAGATCACATGCTCAATGGTCAGCTCAAACCGGGTTATAATATTCAGGTCGGAACAGAGAATAATTTTGTAATAGGCTATGATGTGTTTCCAAATCCAACTGACACACGAACATTTATTCCTCATCTCGAAAATGTTCAGAAACGTCTTGGGTGTAAGTTTAAGTTTGCAATTGCCGATGCCGGTTATGGAAGTGAAGAGAATTATGATTATCTGGAAGAAAATGAAATCACAGGAATCGTAAAATACACAACTTATGAAAAAGAAACAAAAAGAAGTTTCACGAAAAAGACATTCAACACTGAAAACTGGAAATACGACGCTGAGCAGAAAGAATATACCTGTCCGTGTGGAAATCCTGTTCCTTACAAAAAGACAGTAACTAAGAAAAATAAATCCGGATATTTACAAACTTACGAAGTTTATCAATGTGAAAATTGCGAAGGCTGTCCATTCAGAGAGTTATGTACAAAATCTGAATATGGCAGAGTGATTCAAAGAAACGGGCACTGGCTTGAACAGAAAGCAAAAGTAAAAGAACTTCTTTCAAGTGAAGAATATAAAACTCTTATGAAGAAACGTTCCACTGAATGTGAAACTGTCTTTGGTCAGACAAAAGGCAATTTAGGCTTCAGGCGATTTCATCTTCGCGGAAAAGAAAAAGTTGGGACTGAATGGGGATTACTGATGCTAGGATATGATTTCAAGCAGCTAATTCGATTAATGAACGCCTAAGAAAAAAAACAATAAACGAAAATTTACAAAATTCATTTAAACATAAAAAAGGCTGCCCTTTATGAAGTCTTTTTATAACTTCCAGGACAGCCCCTTCACATTATTTAGATGTAACTACAACTGAGTTATCTGCATTGCTGAATGGAGCTGGAATGTATTTATCTGCCTTCCAGTCGTTTTCCCAGCGGCAGCCATCAATAAGATATCTGAACTGGAATTCTTTATCTACAGGAAGTGTCATTGAAACGGAAAAGGAGCCATCAGCTTTTTTTACCAATGGAGTATCTGTACTGCTCCAGCTGTTAAAGTCTCCAGCAAGATTAACGGTCTTTGCACCCTGAGCAGCTTCTGCTGATACTGTAAAAGTAACCTTGCATGTACCTTCTTTGGTAAAAGTTTTCTTTAATGACATATAATCTCCAACCGAATTGTTTTCTATAAAAATATTGAATTTTTAAGATTTATGCAATATATTAAAAGCGATTTATATCTATAATATAAGATGTTATGGGGTCTTTACCCCGTATCTTCCGCCGATTTATCCAACTTGCAGGGCGGGGTTCGCCTCGTATGAGGGGAAAATTCATGCTAAAGAGGAGGCTCTGTATGAGTACTATCTTAACTAACAAATCTAAAAAATATCTTTTTACTTCTGAGTCAGTTGGCGAAGGCCACCCGGACAAACTGTGCGATCAGATTTCTGACGCAATTCTTGACTATTGTCTTACACTTGATCCAGATGCACACGTTGCCTGCGAAACATTCTCTACAACTAACTTTATTCTTGTTGGTGGTGAAATTGGTTTCCAGGATAAATCTGTAGACCTGGACGCTTTTAACAAGCAGGTTGAAAAAATTGCACGCGGAGTTGCACTGGACATCGGTTATAATTCTGCAGATGTTGGTCTTGATGGCGCAAACTGTATTTTTGAAAACAGACTTCACGCTCAGTCATCTGATATTAACCAGGGTGTTGTAGGAAGTGGTCTTGCTGAATATGAAGGTCAGCAGGGTGCCGGCGACCAGGGAATGATGTTCGGCTTTGCTTGTAACGAAACTCCAAGCCTTATGCCAGCTCCAGTTTACTATTCACACCAGATTCTTTTGAAGGCTCACGAATTGCGCCACAATGGTACAATCAAATGGCTTCGCCCTGATGCAAAGTCTCAGGTAACAATTGAATATGATGAAAACCACAAGCCTTTGCGCATTGATGCAATTGTAGTTTCTCATCAGCATGATGATAAGGTTTCTCGCGAAGAGCTGGAAAAGACAATCAAAGAGCAGATTATTAAGCCGGTTTTGGAACCAACTGGTCTGCTTGATGCAAATACTAAGTTCTACATTAACCCAACAGGACGCTTTGTAACTGGTGGACCTGATGGCGACGCTGGACTTACCGGACGTAAGATTATCGTTGATACTTACGGCGGAATGGGACGCCACGGTGGTGGTGCATTCAGCGGTAAGGACCCTTCTAAGGTAGACCGCTCTGCTGCTTACATGGCACGCTATATTGCAAAGAATATTGTTGCCGCAGAACTGGCAGACCGCGCAGAAGTAGAACTTGCTTACGCAATTGGTGTTCCTTTCCCTTTTTCTATTATGATTGAAACATTTGGAACAGAAAAAGTAGAAGTAAGCAAGATTGAAGAAGCTGTAAAGAAGGTCTTTGACTGTACACCTGCTGGAATTTCTAAGACATTGAACCTTAAACAGCCAATCTACCGTAAAACTGCAAGTTATGGGCACTTTGGACGCGAAGGCTTCCCTTGGGAGAAGACAGACAAGGTTGACGCATTAAAGGCTGCAGTAAAATAAAATGACACTTTTATCCCCAGAGGAAATGACCCAGGTTTTTTCGCGGTGGCAAAAGAGGAATCCAGAGCCGGCTTCGGAACTGGATTATGTGAATGCCTTTACGCTTCTTGTTGCGGTGGTGCTTAGCGCCCAAACCACAGACAAGGGCGTAAACAAAGCCACCGGTCCACTTTTTAAGGTGGCAGACACGCCGGAAAAAATGCTTGCTCTGGGGGAAGAAGGTCTTATTCCATATATCAGAACAATCGGGCTGTATAAAAATAAAGCAAAACATGTAATGGGCTTATCCAAAAAGCTGATAGAAGACTTTGGCAGCGAAGTACCCTGCGACCGGGATGCTCTTATGACGCTTCCTGGGGTAGGCCGAAAAACCGCCAACGTTGTTTTGAATGTGGTCTTTCACCAACCGACAATGCCCGTGGACACTCACCTGCTCCGGGTATCACCAAAAATAGGACTTGCCGAAGGTAATACACCTGAAACAGTGGAGGCATCACTTCTTAAGAGGATTCCAGAGGAGTTTTTACCAAACGCTCACCACTGGATTCTGCTGCACGGACGCTATGTGTGCACCGCGCGAAACCCTAAATGCGAAGAATGTATAATTAACGATATTTGTAAACATAATACTTAAGGACATAATTATGGAAGAAAACACAAATGTAGTAACAGACGCTGTGCAATCAGCAACAATATTTTTAGACTGGGTAAAAGGATTAGCCACATGGAACAATCTTTTAAAGCTGATTGGCGGCATCATCGTACTTCTGGTAATGTGGATTATTTACCGCCTGATTCTGCGAGGAATAAAAAAGGCAAAGTCACCAAAAATGAATAACCACAAAAAACAGATGCTCAGCCATTGTGTAAAATACATTTTTTATGTGCTGATTGTCCTGGAAGTTCTTAGCCTGCTTGGAATTAAACTTTCTGCCCTGCTTGGCGCTGCCGGAATTGCCGGAGTTGCCATTGGTTTTGCGGCACAAACTTCTGTAAGCAACCTGATTAGCGGACTTTTTGTTTTGACAGAGGGTTCTATTAAGGTGGGCGATGCCGTTAGCGTTGGTGATGTTACAGGAATTGTTGACGAAATCAACTTACTTTCTATTCATATTCATACTTTTGATAATCACATGGTACGAATTCCAAACTCGACTATTATTAATTCGAACTTTACAAACATAAACTATCACAAAACAAGACGAATTACTCTGAACGTTTCTATTGATTATTCCACAGACATGACAACTGCTCTGGAAGCACTTAAAAAGGCACCAGACCTTTGCCCTACTGTTGTAGCTGACCCGGCACCTGCTGTCTGGTTCGACGGTTTTGGCGAAAGCGGAATTAACATGACCGTGGCAGCCTGGTTTAAGCCGGCAGATTTTCTTCAGACAAAAAATGACTTGTACATTGCAATTAAAAAGGTTCTGGACGAAGCGGGAATCACAATTCCGTTTAATCAGCTGGATGTTAAGATAAAAGAAGAAAAAGCTGATAGTTCCACTGCAACTACTAACGAAGACTGGCTCTAAATGAACTTTTTTGACAGATACGACTGGAATACTATGCTGGGCGCCCACCCCGGAGCCTATGAAACGGGGCAATCACCAGAGCGCGAGGCTATAATTTCTGAATATCACAATATTTTGTGTCCTCAAGCTGATTATCCCAAGTTTCTGGACCGTTACATTGCCCTTCCACTGCTGCAAAGACTAAAGGGAATTGGACTTTTGTGCGGCACTGACTGGACGCGCCTTTACAGGAACCGTTTTTACTATTCGCGGCTGGACCACAGTAAGGGAGTGGCGCTGATAATCTGGCATTTTACTCATGATAAGGCTCAGACTATTGCGGGCTTGCTGCACGATATTTCTACCCCGGTTTTTTCCCATGTTTCGGATTTTAGGAAGGGCGATGCGCTTACGCAGACTGCCACCGAAGAACCAACTGCACGCATGATTCGCGGGGATGCGGAACTTGGTCGCCTGCTTGCAGAAGACGGACTTACTGCGGCTCAGGTGGAAGACTACCACATTTACCCAATTGCCGATAACGAGATTCCCCAGTTGAGTGCCGACCGCCTGGAATATATGTTTCCTTCTGGAATGGCACTGGACGGAAGCTGGACTATGGACGAGGTAAGGCTCTGCTATGAGGATCTGGCGGTGCTTAAGGTGCCAGAGGGCCCGGGCGGGGACGCCGTGGAGTTGGGCTTCCGTACACTAAAGACCGCCGAGCTTTATTGCGAACACTTTTGTATGATTGGCCACATCCTTCAGTTGAACGAAAATAAGCTTACCCTGCATCTGCTTGGGCAGATTATGAACCTTGCCGCAGAAGAAGGCTTGCTGCAGGAAGAAGATTTCATGACGCTCAGCGAGCGTGAAGTAATTACGAAACTGGAAGCAGGGCTCACAGCGGGCAGCCGGCTAGCTAGACTCTACCACACCTTCCGCCAGATGACGCAGATTGAACACACAAGAGAA
>JAEEGH010015722.1_pt1 | contig 16390 bp, 11 predicted proteins | sample 9134181 | NCBI WGS metagenome assembly JAEEGH01 (sample SAMN16246544, study PRJNA631951) | gut metagenome | biome: gut microbiome; feature: rumen; material: DP-attached | host: Bos | place: Iran: Karaj | collected 2018-10
AGGTCAGAAATTGAATGAGCAGAATTTCATTGAGACCATTCTTGCCGTTCACGATAACGAAGTGCACGACAAAATCAACCAATTCTGCGAACAGGCCCACAAACCAGCCGAAGGCACCTCATATAACCATATTCTCACCCCGGCATCCTCTCATATCATCAGAATGGCAGTAGGTTATGGATTCCATCGTGCGCGCCTACGCTATGCCTATATGATTATGCGCGGTAAAGATCTGCAGACCGGGCTGACCTCCCCCGAAACCCGCAAGGCGAATCTGGCGGTTTTCAAAGATGCTTTGCGGATGGTTACAGACCTGAACAATTGGCACGCATTCATGAACCTATGCAAAGAAGCCGGTTTCCTAAATAGCGGAATGATTTCGTCTAATAACGCTATTGTATATGGATACATGTTTTATCTGATCGGAAAATATCAGTACAGTGTTCCCCCCATGGTGCTTCGAAGAATATCGCGATTGTGGCTTTTTGCCTCGATGTTGACAGGGTATTACACCAAATCTTCTCCAGAAACTACTGTCGAACGACAATTTGCAGACATGCGTTCTCTTACTTCCGCAGATGACTTTGTCTTATATTTCGAAAATGAAATCAAAGGGCTTCTAACTGACGACTTCTTCAATATCACGCTGGTCAACAATTTGAACTCCTCAGCTGCCATTTCGCCTGAATGGAACACATATGTGGCTTCGCTGAATGTATTAGCAACCCCTATGCTTTTCTCCACCACATATTTGGCATCTGTTATTCTTGTTGGCTCCAGTGGACAGAAACGGGCTTACGACAAACACCACATTTTCCCCAAGCATTATTTGGAAACCATTGGAATCACGAGCGACCGTGACCGGAACCAAATTGCGAACTTCACATACTTGGACTATAACACCAACATTGACATCAAAGATGACGCACCATCGGTTTATATTCCAAGATTCAAGGTGAAATTTGGAAACGATCAGTTTAATAAAACCTGTAAAGATAATGCACTACCAGATGATTTTGAGACTATGGATTACTTTGAATTCTTGAAAGAACGTCGTAAGTTGATGGCTGAAATTATACGAAAAGCTTATCTGAAACTGTGTGAGTAAGAAATTAGAACTCTTGTAAAACATTTTATGGATACAAAACAGCATATAGAGAAGACCGAGGCGTTAATAGACGCCCTTCGCGCCACCTGCTCCGCCTACGGATTGTCGGGCGACAGCAGCGAGTATAAAATCATCGTGCAGGTGTTCCTGTACAAATATTTGAACGACAAGTTCGGCTACGAAGTGAAACGAGCTGACACGGATTACCGCGACAGATTGCGCAATGCCGAACACTGGGAAGATGCCTACAAGGCACTGACCGACGCAGAACGCGAAGACCTGCAGGACTTTGTGCCTGAAGCCCCACGAATGAAGCCCGAGTTTCTGATTGCTTCGTTATACAACCGTATGGCTGAAGACGGCTTCGCCAGCACCTTCGACGACACGATGGTGTCGCTGGGACAGGCCAATGCCGACCGTTACAGCATCAAGACCTCTGGCAAGAGCAATGTGGCTCTGTTCGAAGCCATCACCACCAATGTCACCGATGTGGATAAACGCGACGACTTCGCAAAAGCGTTGGTAAACAAGCTTATCACTTTCAACTTCGAGGAAGTGTTCGACCAGAAATACGATTTCTTCGCCACGGTGTTCGAATATCTGATTGCCGATTACAACAAAAACGGCGGCGGCAAATATGCGGAGTATTTCACCCCGCACGCCGTGGCCACTGTGATGGCCCGTCTGTTGGTGGATGAAAAGGAAGAGCTGAAAAGCATAACCTGCTGCGACCCGTCCGCCGGTACCGGCACGCTGTTGATGGCATTGGCCCACCAGATAGGCGAAGACCGCTGCACCATCTACAGCCAGGACCAAAGCCAGAAGAGCACCACGATGTTGCGCCTTAATCTGATTTTGAACAATCTGGTGCATTCTTTGCCCAACGTGGTGCAAGGCGATTCGCTCATCAGCTGGGGCCACGCCGGCAAAAACGGCGAGATGATGGAACAGTTCGACTATGTGGTGAGTAATCCGCCATTCAATGTGGATTTCAGCGAGAGTGTGACGCACAAAGCATTCCAGAATACGGACCGTTTCTTCGCGGGAGTCCCGAATATCCCCAACAAGAAGAAGGACAGTATGGCCATCTATCAGTGCTTCCTCCAGCACATCCTCTACATCCTGAAATCGACGGGCAAAGCGGCTGTGGTAGTTCCAACCGGGTTCTTAACCGCAGGCAGCGGCATTCCGTTAAAAATCAAGCAACGCATCATCGACGAAGGATGGTTGCGAGGTGTCGTCTCAATGCCCTCCAACATCTTTGCCAACACCGGCACCAATGTTAGTGTTATCTTCATTGACAAAGCAAACAAGGATGGTAATGTGATCCTGATTGACGCTTCCAAATTAGGTGAGAAAGTCAAGATAGACAACAACCAGAAAACCGTTCTGCGCGACTTTGAAATAGAACAAATCATCAACACCTTCAAACAGCAAAAAGAGGTGGATGACTTCTCAAAAGTGGTCACTTTTAAAGAAATAAAGGATAAAAAATATTCCCTCTCAGCAGGTCAGTACTTCGATATCAAGATGGAATATGTTGATATTTCCGAAGAAGAGTTCAACAGTCGTATGGCAGAACACAAACAGAAGCTGAATGAAATGTTTGCAGAAAGCCACGAATTGGAGAAAGAGATAATGGAGCAGTTGGGAAAGTTGAGATTTGAGAAATAACACAAAAAATGGGCACTATTTTATCCTGGGCAACGATTTTGAGCCCCATTGTGGGAATGATTGCGATTATTGTCGCACTAATCATCGCTCATTGTTCTTCCAAAGAGACCAAGCAACAAATAGAAGCAGTTTACAACCAATTGGATGTTTTTGTGGCGGCACAAAACCCCAACATGATGGAGGCCAAAAGACAATTCGAGCAACAACTTAAAATATTGGATGAACAAATAGTAGAGGCAACGGATGATTTGAAAACGGTGCACCATCCATTCTTTGGACTTGGTGGACCACTAATAGAAGACATTGAAGCGATTGAGGAAACCAGAGCGCGAAAGATAAAACTTGAAGAATTGCAAAAGAAACGGAAAGAGGTCGCCGACCAATATAATTTGATTCAATCTTATTTTGACAAAACATCCAAAAAATCATAAATCATCCAGTACCCCTTTCTTATAATCCTTCATTTTGTCAACATTCCGATATTGCAATGTAATTACTGCATATTCACGTCCCAAATTTTTAATGCCTGAAATGTCTAATCTCACAACCATTTTATCTATATCAGAATCACCCCATTGGGCAAAATACTCACATTGCCCATCTTTAACAGCAGACAATTTTAAATGAGAATTAGCTGTGTATGCCTCTTTTGAAAAACCTTCATTTTCTTCGGTGGGTTTTCCATATTTTTCGGTTAGAAGATCTTTCAAAAATTAATAGTTGCCGAGTAGTTCTTCCCATGTTTCATAACTAAAAACTTCATAATCGGAAGATTTCAAGCCAATCATCACAGTAATCAAAGCAATATCATTAGAATTCACAATGGGAACCAAGTACACAAAACAATCACTTATACCTGCAAATCGACCCATGTATACAGAACCATAATCTTCTTTTGACAAGAATGTGAACCCTTGGCTGGCCAGTTTGGCACCGAACTGGTCAACTGTGCCCGTTATTTCTATACCTTTGAATTTCGGAACGCTCAATGCCGGATTCTGTGCATTGAGGGATGCGGCAACGGCAAACAAAACGAGAGCCAATAATATTGCTATTTTCTTCATGTTCAATTGATTTTCAATTATCGCAACAAAATTACAAAATATTTGCCTTTCTGCGCTTTTTTTTATGCAACCCCTCCGGGGTTGTGGGAAACCCGTGGCCGACCGTTTCCTACAGAGTTGGAACCGCTAACGCGGTTCGGAAGCACTGCAGAATCATAACCAAAAGATAGAGACAACCAAATGGAGCATGCGGTTTTCACGCCCGCACACCTACGGCGTGCGATATTCTTCCTTCCCACATCCCAACGCTACCAAGCGATGCAGTCCTCCGGACTGCGTAACCGGAGAAAACAGCGCGCCTTCTACAACACCTGTTTTGGAAATCAATCCCACAGCATTGGTCAAACCTATCCAACGAGATGGACTCATCGTGAAGGAATGACTGACCGCCTTTCTCAAAAGGGGTCGATTTCGTCCCCTTTAAAAGTCGGATTGTTTAATAATTCCCAAAGACTGAGATACTCTATAGTGTTTTTAGATCTCAACCAGTTCTTAACCACATCTTTGGGTTCAGTGGGGTTTTTGATTCTTGCGATGTCGGTTAAAATTCGTGGACTCAAAGGAGATTTCCCGTATGGTTCAAAGATGATGATACCGTAGGATTGCGTATTGGTCCATATATGGATTTTCATTCCTTTTGATATTACTACCCCGGCCTACGGCCACCTGTTGAGGCTACGCCTCCTTTTCCTCTTCACTCGGCATAGTCAAAGATGCTTTGACTATGCACTCGTTCATTCGTCAAATCTTAAAAAGAAGGGGAGTTTTAGGGTGTCCGCACAATTTTTTATTATTTTCGCACCCTGAATTTTCACCCATTTTATTATGAAAAAAATTAAGATTCTGACAATTATGACGCTGGTGCTGACGATGATCTGCGCCTGCAACAAACCCGAACCCGAGGAACTTCAGCCGCAACCGCAGCCCCAACCCCAACCACCGACACCGATAGAGGACACCACTGTGGTGGAAGAACCACAAGACAACATCTACCAGTTTTCCGTGCTCGACGGCAATGGCGACAGCGTCTCCTTGGCCCAATACAAGGGCAAAGTGCTGCTTGTGATAAACAGCGCCACCCAGTGCGGCTACACCCCGCAATACACACAGCTGCAGCAATGGTACGAGACCTACCAGGATCGTGGATTTGTGATTCTCGACTTCCCCTGCAACCAGTTCGGCGGACAAGCCCCAGGTTCCTACGACGACATCCATAATTACTGCACCAACCACTACCACATCACCTTCCCGCAGTTTGCCAAAATTGATGTCAACGGCGCCAACGAGTCCCCACTCTACACATGGCTGAAGACCCAACGCCCCGGCCCTATCCAGTGGAACTTCACCAAGTTCCTCATCAACCGCGACGGCGAAGTGGTGAACCGGTTCTCCTCCAACTACAACATGACAAGAGTGGAAGAGGCCATCGTTGACCAGTTAGGAGAATAATAAGATTTTTTGAAATACGGATGGCACATGCGCATGTCCTTGCGCATGACGATTGCCGCTACCTTCCTCCGCACACTTTTTCCACGCCCTTGATGAGCAGACTCACAATCCTGTGGTACTGCTTCAAACTGGCGTTTTCGGGTGTGTCGGACGGGGCGTGGTAACCGCCCGTTTTGCCGCCAAGCGTATAGACAAACACCGCAGGCATTCCCTTCGTGGTGAACGGATAATGGTCGCTATTGGCCGCGTTGGGGCGGGATTTGATCTCCTTTACCCCACCCTTCCGCTTGTTCATCTGCTTGTTCAAGTCCAGCAAAGCATCATAGAAATCCTTGGTGTTGTCGGCCTGTGAATTCACCACCATAAAACCGTCATCGCCGCCACACAGCAAGTCCAGGTTCAGCACCAGCTTCACTTTGGAAAAATCAAACAGCGAGTCGCGCACAAAGAAATGCGACCCCATCATTCCGGCCTCCTCACCGCTGAACGCCACAAACACTGTGGTGTAGCGCAACGGATGCTCTTTAAAATAACGCGCCATGTCCAGCATCGTAGCCGTACCCGAGGCGTTGTCATGACACCCGGGGAACATGATTTCAGCTCCCATCTGCCCCAAATGGTCATAGTGCGCCCCTATCACCACGATGCTGTCAGGAACCTCCGTTCCTGGAATGAAAGCGCATACATTTTGGGTATTATGAAATTTCAACTCATTGGTGCACAAAAGTTTAATCTTATTGTTCTTTTTCTTGGCCAATTCCGATTTCACATAACACAGGACATAATCACATCGGCTTTTGGCGAATGCGAATGACCATACCGGAATCTCCTTCACGCCGAGAACAAGTCCCTTAAACGCATACTCACCGTTCCACACATGCAGATAACGGCACATCTCGTCCACTTTTTTCCTTATGTTCTGGTCCTCACACTGTGTCATGTCAACATACAAAAGGCAGTTGTCCAACTGTTTTCGGTTCTTAAGACAAAACTCCTTGAGTGTGTTGCGGTTAACGAGCACTTTGGGGTCAATGGGCAGCATGTTATACTCCGCGTCCGCCGAGCGGGAATAGGGCGCGAACGCAAATTCCGTCCACAATTCGAGCGGATTGCCATTCAGTTCCGCCGACACAAGGCCTTCCATTGAATACACCGTGAAACCGTATCGCTCAAAGTAATCGGAGTATTTGAACGGGGCTATCTGCATCCGCTTGAACTGGTCGCGGATATAGCCGGCGGCGATGCCGTCGCCATTGTAGGCATAGCCACGCCCGTGCATGGCAGGTGCGCAGAGATCCTGGAGATATCGGCGCACTTGAACGCTATCCTGTGCCTGCAGAGTGAAAATATTGAGAATCAGAATGATAAAAAGGATTATCGGTTTTCGCATGATCAAGATTATTTGAGATTATGAAGCGCATAGCAATAGGCACCGGTGGTGGTGGCCACGCTGGTGCCAATGTGGGAAACCGCCACACCCAGGCGTTTCTGGGTGTCGCACAGGACAGTCTCTTTTGTCCCATAAATCGGGATTTCGCGCTGCTCGCCCTTGACGAAAGTCGTGAACTCGGCCGCGTCTTCGAGATTAGACACATACGAGGGCACACGGGCCACTTGCGCGCCGCCGCGCGTGGTCATCTGCGCGCGCAACTCCTTAAGCAGCGCGGGCATGTAGTATTTATGCGACTTGGAGAGTCCGCCACCCAGCACGATAATGCCGTCCAACATGCACACCGCCTGCGCAATGGCATAACCGGCCACCTCGCCGAAGCGGGCAAACGCCAGCTGTGCGGCCTTCTGGTCGCCAATCAGCTCACCCTCGGCAATCCTGAAAATATCCAATGAGTCCGTATAGGCATCTTTCTGCGGGTCAGCGGCCAGCATCCGGTAGTTATAGAGCACCGCCCGCTGCGAAACACCCTCTTCCACAATAAGTTCCGGTTCCTGCTTATGCGGTGTGCAATAAATCTCCGAACAGCAGTTGTCGCCGATATACATCTGCTCATGCGAGGTGATGCCGATGCCGAAGCCCGTGCCCAAGATGAAGCCGATGAGGTTGTGGTACTGCTTCACGGAACCCATCTTCTTGAGTTTGGCGTTCACCTCCGGCAGCACGCCCGCCAGGGCCTCGCCGTAAGTAAACAAGTCGGCATCATTGTTGATGAACACCGGCAGTTTGAACTTGCGCTCCAAGAACGGACCGAGCGCGACGCCACCCTCAAAAGCGGGGAAATTGGTCAGCCGCGTGGGGAAGATGCCGTTGGGATAGTCGGCGGGGCCGGGGAAGGCAAAACTGATAGCCACGGGCTTTTCGGGCAGTTTCTTCATCACTTCCTCGAAGCCGCGCACCAGGTTGCCCAGACACTTGTCCAGATTCTGCGCCTCGGAGGGGTATTCTATGGTTTCCACAATGGATTGGTTGCCACGGATGGCATTGAAACGGAAATGTGTGCCGCCTGCATCCAGCGTCACCACTATTCTTTTGTCATTTTCGTACATAGTGAAAAAAATTTGCTGCAAAGATAGTTATTTTCGTATTTTTGCAACTTATTAAAATTATTGTTTATGAAAAAATCTTTATCCCTCGTATCCGTATTCTTCGTCTTTTTGGCCATGGGTTTCGGCGATGCCGCCGGTCAATTGGTGTCTGTTGTAGAAAAAGCGTTCCACATTTCGCCCTTCATGGCCTCATTCGTGTCCTTCGCCGGCATGATCATGTTCGGTGTGCTATCCGTGCCCACAGGCGTGTGGCAGTCGAAAACCGGCAAGAAGAAGATGCTGGTAATTGGTCTGATACTATTCCTGTTGGGTGCCATCCTGCCCATCATGGCGTTCAACTTCCCCATTATTTTGCTGGCGGTGCTGCTGATGGGCGCCGGAGCCACCATCCTGCAAGTGTCCGGCAACCCGCTCATCCGTGACGTGTCGCCCGAGGGCAAATACTCCAGCATGCTCTCCTTCGCCCAGTCGCTGAAGGCCATCGGCACGCTGTCCACCTCGCTCATCCTGGTGCTCATCGGCACCTCGCTGATGAAGTACGGCTGGTTCTCCTTCACGCCGGAGGGTTCCACCGAAGCCGTCGATATGGGATTCCGCATCCTGTTCCCCATCTTCGCCGCCGTGCTGCTCATCACGCTGATTCTGGTTGTCCTTTTCGTGCCCAACAACGCCGAGAAAGAGGACACCCAACCCACCACGCTGGGCAACTGCATCAAGGCCCTTGGAAACCCCTACATCCTGATGATGTTCCTGGGCATTTTCTTCTACTGCGGTGCCGAGGCCTCCATGTTCAACCGCATCCCTTCCATCCTGATTGAGAACAACCCGGGTATCACGCCGGCATTGGGCAACATCGTGCTCATCATCGCCCTGTTTGTGGGCCGTTTCCTCGGCGGCGTGTGCCTGCGCTATATCAAACCCACCGTTTTCCTCGTGCTCACCATCCTGGTGTCCATCATCGGCAATGTGCTGCTGTTCCTGCCGTACAACGCCTTCACCACCTGGTTGAGTTTCATCCTCATCGGCATCGGCTTCGCCAACATCTTCCCGCTTATCTTCTCCATTTGCGTGGACAGAATGCCCGAGAAGACCAACGAGATTGCCGGTCTGATGACCACGGCCATCGTGGGTGCCGCCATCGTGCCGCTCCTCACGGGTGCCGCCGCCAACATCGCACCGCAATACGCTTTCTATGTCACGCTGGCCTGCTTGCTCTATCTGGGCTTTGTGGCATTGACCAACAACAATAAGAAAACCGCATAACATTAGAACAGCATTATTTATGAAAAAGATACTCTTGCTGTGCGCGACAGCCATCCTCCTCGCCGCAACCAGTTTCGCCCAAAGTGAATACGTAAACCCCTTGGTGGGCACCGCCGAGCACGGGCACACCTTCCCGGGCGCCATCGTGCCCTTCGGAGCCGTGCAAGTGAGCCCCGACACCCGGCTTGAGGGCTGGGACGGCTGCTCCGGCTACCACTACACCGACAACCGCATCTACGGCTTCTCGCACACCCACCTCAGCGGTACGGGCTGCAGCGACTACGGCGATGTGCTCATCATGCCCTTCACCGGCACGCCGTCCATCCACAACAACGAGTATTCCTGCACCTTCTCGCACAAGAACGAGCACGCTAATGCCGGCTATTACCACGTCATGCTCGACAACGGCATCTTTGTGGAACTGGCAGCAGGACAGCGCGTAGCCATGCACCGCTACACATTCCCCAAGAAAGGAGCGCGCGGCATCGTCATCGACCTCACGCACCGCGACAAAGTGCTGGCTTCCGGCATTACCATCAACGGCAACGAGATTGTGGGATTCCGTCGCTCCGAAGCCTGGAACCCCGACCAATACTGCGCCTTCTCCATCATTCCCTCTTCCCCGATTCAGAAAATAGAGTTTTACAAGGATGACCAACTGGTGAAGGAAACCGATGTGCGTGGCGAGAACTGCAAAGCCATTGTCTATTTTGCCGAAAAAGTGAAAATGGTTACGCTGAATGTCGCGATTTCCGCCGTGGACATTGCCGGCGCCATGAACAACCAGAATGAACTTCGGGGCAAAAGCATCGAGCAGGTGGAGGAAGAGGCCGTGGCCGCTTGGGACAAGGAACTCAGCAAAATCCAAGTCGAATCCAACAACAAAGAATATCTCCAAACATTCTATACCGCTCTGTACCATTGTTTCACATCACCTTATCTCTATTCGGATTTGGACGGTCGCTATCGCGGACAGGATGGTGAAATTCATGAAAGTGACGGCAGACACCAGATTTACACCGTCTTTTCATTGTGGGACACCTACCGTGCCCTGCACCCGCTGTTGAACATCATCGACCAGAAGCGCTCCGGCGATTTCCTGCACACCTTCATACAGCACTACCGCCAAGGCGGCATGCTGCCGGTTTGGGAACTCTCGGCCTACGAAACATGGTGCATGATCGGCTACCACTCCGTGCCGGTCATCTGGGACGCTTTCATCAAAGGCATACGCCCGTATGATGTGAACGAGATGCTGCGAGCCATGCGGCACAGCGCCACGCTCAACAAACTCGGCAGACCCGACTACGCCAAATACGGTTACATCCCCGGCACTTCAGAAAACGAGTCTGTGTCCAAGACGCTGGAATACGCCTATGACGACTGGTGCATCGCACAGTTTGCCAAAGAGATTGGCAACAAGGAGGCCTTTGACGAATACATCGACCGTTCCCAATTCTACAAGAACATTCTGGATCCCGACGGGTTCATGCACGGCAAACGCAATGGTGCCTTCGCTACCCCATTCGACCCCACGGAGGTCAACAACTTCTACACGGAAGCCAACTGCTGGCAGTACTCCACCTATGTGCCCCACGATGTCACCGACTATGTCTATCTCATGGGCGGTGAAAAAGCCATGGGCGTATTCCTGGATTCGCTGTTCTACGGCGATTCCAAGATGACCGGCCGTGAACAGTCGGACATCACCGGTGTGATCGGGCAGTATGCGCACGGCAACGAGCCGAGTCATCACGCTGCCTACCTGTACAACTTCATCGGCCAGCCGTGGAAGACACAGGAACTCACCCGCAGAATCATGACGGAACTCTACACTTCGCAGCCTGACGGCCTTTGCGGCAATGAGGACTGCGGTCAGATGTCGGCCTGGTACGTGTTCAGCGCCATGGGTTTCTATCCCGTATGTCCAGGCAAGAACCAGTATATCATCGGCTACCCGCTTTTCGACAAAGTCACGATAAACTTGGAGAACGGTGCTAAATTCACCGTCACCCGAGACAAGGATCTCCCTTATATCCAGTCGGTTATATACAACGGAGAGCCCCTCAACGTGTCCTATATCACCTACAACCAGATCAAGGATGGCGGTTTGCTGGGGTTCAAGATGGGTGACAAGCCCAGTGAGACCTGGGGTGTGGGCTATCAGAACACGCCTAAAACCATCATCAGACCCACGGTGACCACGGTGCCCTACTTCTCCACCGACCAGCCGAGTTTCACCGACTCGCTCACCGTGTCCATCAACCTGTACCAGCGCAATGTGCCGGACGCCGCACCCATGTCGGCACTCACGGATATCTTCTACACTTTGGACGGCAGCACACCTGCGCCTACTCACGGCATGAAATACACGGAACCCATCACGCTGAAAGGGACCACCACACTGAAAGCCATCGCTTACAACAAGGTGTCGGGTGCCAGCAAAGTGGCCGAGGCGACATACCGTCATTTCAACAAAGATAAAACGGTGAACTACATCACCATGCCGAGCCCTCAATATTTTGCGGGCGGGCAGGACGGACTCATCGATGAGATCCACGCGCTGGCTAACTGGCGCGTGGGCGGTTGGCAGGGCTTCCAAGGCGACTTTGAGGCCATCATCGACCTGCACCAGAGCAAACCCGTGCACTCCGTCTCCGCAAACTGTCTGGAGGATGTGCGCGCTTGGATCTTCTTCCCCTCCAAAGTGGAAGTTTTCATCTCCGATGATGGAAAACAATTCCGTCCCTTCGGCACCACAAACGGCATCGGTTCTGAGAAATCCGAAGACGCCAAACTGCATAGTTTTACCGTAAACGGCAATGAAACAGGTCGTTATCTGAAAGTGAAAGTATATAACTACGGCAAGATGCCAAGTTGGCACATCAGTCCTGGCGAACAAGCATGGTTGTTTATGGATGAAATAACGGTGAAATAAAAGAAAAGGACACCATAATGGCGTCCCTTTTTTATTTTATAAATGTGCAAAGAAGGATTACTGCAAATCCTTCTTCAATGTTTCAATGCGCTGATCCAAACGGGCTTCCACCTCGGCAATGTCTTTCCGTTTCTCCACAGGTTCCACCACGCCGAAATAGAACTTGATTTTGGGTTCAGTACCCGACGGGCGCACCGTAATCTTGCTGCCGTCGGCGGTGAAAAACTGCAACACATTGGAAGTGGGCAGGTTGATGAGTTCGTTGGTGCCGTTCACCAAGTCGTAGGAGCGGCTGGCGCTGTAATCCTTCATCATCACCACAGGTTGGCCACCTAAGGTCTTTGGCGGATTCTGGCGGTAGTTGTCCATCATCGCCTTGATTTTGGCCACACCCTCCTGTCCTTTTTCGGTCAGGGAAAGCAGCGATTCTTTGAAGAAACCGTAACTGCAATAAATGTCGTGAAGCACATCCGTAAGCAGTTTGTGATTAGCCGTATTGTTCACCATGTAATGGGCGGCCATTTCGGCAATGAGGCAGCAGGCGGAGATAGCGTCCTTGTCGCGCACAAAATCACCAATCAGGTATCCGTAGCTCTCCTCGCCTCCCACAACGAAGTGTTTCTTGCCCTCGTTGGCGCGAATCACCTCGGCGATGTATTTGAAACCGGTGAGCACATCGAAGCACTCCACATTGAAATCGAGCGCCACGCGGCGAATCAGGTCGGTAGTGACGATGGTTTTCACCGCAAACGGATTCTGCGGCATTTTGCCGGTTTGCTGGCATTGCGACAACATATAATGGAACAGCAAGGTACCCGTCTGGTTACCATTGAGCAACTGCATCTTGCCTTCTGCGTTACGCACCGCGATACCCACACGGTCGGCATCCGGGTCGGTGGCCAGAATCAGGTCCGCATTCACCTCATCGGCTTTTTTCAGTGCCAGTTCCAGAGCGGATTTCTCTTCCGGGTTTGGCGATTTCACTGTCGGGAAGTTGCCGTCGGGTATGGATTGTGCCTCTTCCAGCACCACATCCTCAAAACCGAACATCTTCAACGCTTTGGGCACCATGGTGATGCCCGTGCCATGCAGTGGCGTATAGACAATCTTCAGTTTCTTGGCCTTCTTGATGGATTCCGGATTCATGGAGAGTGGGAGCAGCAGATCAAAATATGCTTTATCCACATTCTCGCCCACCATTTCAATCAGTTCAGGTTTGGCGGTCCATTCAACCTGTTTCACGGATGTGATTTTGTTCACCTCCTTGATAACATTCACATCGTGTGGCGGCACCAGTTGCCCGCCATCCTCCCAATAGACCTTGTATCCATTGTATTCTTTCGGGTTGTGCGAAGCGGTAATCATGATACCGGCGTTGCACTGCAGGTGACGCACCGCAAACGAGAGGATTGGTGTGGGGCGCAGTTCGTCGAACAGGAAAACCTTGATATTGTTAGCGGATAAAATCTCAGCGGAAATCTGGGCAAACTCGCGGCTGTGCAAGCGTGAGTCGTAGGAAATCACCACTTTAAGTGCCTCATTTTTAAATGATTTCTTCAGATAATTGGCCAGACCTTGGGTGGCGGCGCCCACCGTATATTTATTCATCCTATTGGTTCCCACGCCCATAATACCGCGAAGACCGCCCGTACCGAACTCCAAATCGCGGTAAAAGGCGTCCGACAATTCCTTGGGGTCCTCTTTTTGCAAGCGGAGAACCTCGTTGCGTGTTGCTTCGTCATAATCATTTGACAACCAAAGGTTTACTTTCTCTTGAATTTCTTTATCCATAATCATTAGAATTAAAAAAGTACTTTTTTATGTCAGTTTCGCAGCCGAAAACGCAGTTTTCGTCCACAAATCTATCTGCAAAAATACAAAAAAAAGAAAAGCTGTATCGAGGGTAAAAAAATAGAGACGCAAAATATTGCATCTCTTCAAATGAGCGGTAGACGGCACTTCTAACACTGCTGATAGCCAGCACAATGCAGGAAGCCTTGCCCTGATTCTTGCCCTCCGAAGAGCGACAGACGGCACTCTGTTCAGCGTTGCCTGTCAATGGGTTAGTAACCTTGCTGCTCATAATCTTGCCCTGATTCTTGTCGGTTGTATTCCCTCGGTTGGGGTGAATGATTCTACGATATTTTCCTGACTTTACGGAGCGTGTTGATGCTCGTGCCTGTCAACTTGTACACATTGGCTAACGAGTAGCCCTTACGCAGCAGACGCAACTCCTCGGCGTACTCTGCCTTCATTTGTTCGGCGGATTTGCGATAGCCGACCTTGCGCCCGACCACACCGCCGTTCGCACGGTAATGGTTGTAGCCCGATTCCATACGGCTGCGGATTAACGACCTTTCCATTGAGTTGAACTGGGCGAGAATGCCCAAGACCAACTGGGCAATGGGGTTGGGATTACCGTCAGGCAATAAGGTCTCCAATCCGTTCTGAAGAATGTAAACAGATACTCCTTGCTCGGTCAGTTGCTCAATGACTGACAGGAAGTCAACCGCCCGCCTGCTCAACCTGCTGCACTCATAGACAAGCACCTTGTCCACCCTGCGGGTCTCCACATAGCCCAACAAGCCCGTCAAGGCTTCCCGTTCAGCCACCTTCTTCGCTCCGCTAATCTTCTCGGTGAACTCCTGCACGACCTCGTAACCCATACGGTCGGCATAGGCTCTCAACTCGGCTAACTGCCGCTGGTAATCCTGACCGCTGGTCGATACCCTTGCGTATATCACTGCTCTCATTTCCGTTGTTTTAACACACGGCAAAGATACAAAATTTTCTTGTAACTACCAGTGCTAAAGCAGTTTAACCTAAAAAATATTTTTGATACGAGAACGGGCTATCAAAGATAGGGGGCTCAAAGATTATTTTGACACGTGTCCATATTTGATATATATCTCATATATAAGTCGGCTGATTCATCCCTGCATATAAAAAATCTATAGACTATTGTGTGTATAAGTATCCTTTTTATATGCACGATTCGCAAACACCTGTTCCCAAAAAAGAAAACGAAAAAAAAAGGAATCCAACCCCCTTTACACCTGCACACGTGAGGGTGTGCGCCAGCACACCCCCTTCGCCAAAACCTCTAAACCTAATCCAGCCCAATCTCTTTGAGCCATTCTTCGTCGGTGTTCTGTGCGAGCCACTCGTCCTCCTGCTTGCTGATATAATCCTCCAACGCCTTCTTGGTCGGGAACAGATTCACATTGTCTATATCCTCCACCCGCACCATTGTCCGTTTGCCGTCGCGGTTGTAGGCATTTTTGTACTTGCCCCTGTTGTCCTTGTAGTCATAACGCCCCCGATACTTGTAGTCGGGCTTGTCGAGTTTGATTCCGCACTCGCAGGCGACCTTGTAGGTCACGTGTTCAGATATACGGGGGTAGCCGTTAGCCCGCATCTTCATAGTCATCACAGCCGTGGTGTCGCCCTGTTCGTATAATGCGAGGAAGCGGGCTTGGCGGTCTGACCTCTTGACGGCTGACCGAACCGTAGCACCCTCTCCTCGGCTCACGGTGTAGCCGTCGGGCGTTATGGGGGCGATTACTACCTGACGCTCTTCGAGAAGGTAGGAGGTGGATTCGCACATCCGCAGGTTGCGTTCCTTATTGGCATAGGCTGCTTCAACCCTTGGCAAGATAATGTCCTTCTCGAAATCCCGCGCATCATATTCGTAATAGTTCTCGACATAATATTTTGCCGTCGAATACAGTGATTCCTCGAAGGAGGCATCACAGAGACAAGCCGCCATAACAGCAGCGGCGGAGATATGCCGCTTGCGGTAGTCTGCCATCCTGAATCCTCCACACGTCTTCAGTATGTGAACAGTACCGTCGTTGCGCCAAACATTGTAGAGTACACCGTCCACCATCTCCACCTTGTAGTCGTACTCCTTGTCTTGCTTATAGTATTTGTATTTGCGGTTCTTTTCGCACCACGCGACAAACTTTTTCACAAAATTGCATTTTTTCCACTGTTTCTTCACCTCTTCGTCGCTGAATAGGCTGTATTGCTGCGGTGTAACCGATTGGATTCTACGGTATTCATATCGTTTTACGGCTTCCTCTCTCATCGCAAGGTCAACCTCGAAGGTGTCAGCCTCGTCAAACCATTTGAAATCCTTGGTATAGCCCGCCGACATTAGGTGTTTGCAAGTTGACAGGCTCGTATCATTGTGTCTCCGCCAAGATTCAGCAGCATCCTTGCCGAAGATTTCACCGACGCACTTGATTAGTTCGTCCGAGAGCAGTTTCCAATAGGCTGCGTGTTCGATAGGCTCTGCCCAAGGGCGCAGGAAGGCGAAGTGCAACTTGTTACGCAGACTGTACCATACGGCGACTAACGCGGGAATCATAGCCTTCAGTTCGTCCGAGCGGC
>JAEEGH010015723.1_pt1 | contig 16389 bp, 14 predicted proteins | sample 9134181 | NCBI WGS metagenome assembly JAEEGH01 (sample SAMN16246544, study PRJNA631951) | gut metagenome | biome: gut microbiome; feature: rumen; material: DP-attached | host: Bos | place: Iran: Karaj | collected 2018-10
GCACGGGCAGAGAGTCCTAAGCGATTCATGGCATTTTTTAGGATGGCGCGACAATCTTCGTCCAACTCGCAATATTTCTGGATGAGTTGTGTGGTCATCTGGGCGTTGGCGTGAATGGTTGGATAGTCTGCATAGCGCTCCTCTTGTATCTTCCTCGCTTTGATGACACGCTCACGCACTGCCGCACTTGACTCTCCTATTTGCTTGTCGGACAAATCTTTATAGGCCACTGGCACAACTTCAACGTGCAAGTCGATACGGTCCATCAAGGGGCCGCTGATGCGATTAAGGTACTGCTGCACCATACCAGGCTTGCAGGTGCATTCTTTGTCTGGATGGTTGTAATAACCGCAAGGACAAGGATTCATGGCTGCGACCATCATGAAATTGGCAGGGAAGTCGACGGTCATCTTGGCTCTTGAAATCGTCACAATCCTATCCTCCATTGGTTGCCTCATTACTTCTAAGACAGTTCGTTTGAACTCAGGCAGCTCGTCAAGAAAGAGCACGCCATTATGTGCAAGGGAGATCTCACCCGGCTGGGGATAGGTGCCGCCACCTACCAAGCCTGCGTCACTAATAGTATGGTGCGGGCTCCGGAAAGGTCTCGTTCGCACCAACGCGGCATTACGGCCAATCAATCCAGCCACGGAATGGATCTTTGTGGTTTCCAAAGCCTCCGCCATCGTCAAAGGGGGTAAAATGGTAGGCATACGCTTGGCAAGCATGGTCTTACCACTGCCAGGAGGACCGATAAGGATGACATTGTGTCCGCCAGCGGCCGCAATCTCCAAGGCTCGCTTGATGTTCTCCTGACCTTTCACATCGCTGAAGTCGAACTCGTATACAACATCTTGCCACGAGTCGACCATATCAATGGACACAGGCTGAATCTGGTTTTCGCCATTAAGAATCGACACAACTTCATGAATGTTTTCCACACCATACACCTCCAAACCCTCCACCACGGCAGCTTCGCGAGCGTTGGCTTTAGGAACGATCAGTCCCCTGAAGCCATCTTGTCTTGCCTTGATAGCAATAGGTAGAGTGCCTTTGATGGGTTTAAGCGTGCCGTCAAGCGAGAGCTCGCCCATAATGATGAATTGTTCAAGCAAATCAGTGCTGACCTGCTCCGAAGCTGCCAGAATGCCAATGGCAATGGGCAGGTCATAAGCCGAGCCTTCCTTGCGGATGTCGGCGGGCGCCATATTTATGACAATTTTCCTATGGGGATAGTAATAGCCAAGATTGATAATGGCAGCTTCAATACGCTGCTGGCTCTCCTTGACCGCGTTGTCGGGTAGGCCGACCAGATAGAAGTTGATACCTCTGTCAATGTTCACCTCGATGGTGACCTGAATGGCTTCGATGCCGAAAAGGGCACATCCAAATGTCTTTACTAGCATAATTCTTAGTGTTTAAAGTTTCATGCCGCAAAGATGCAACCCTTGTCAAGAAAAAGCCGTTGAACAAACGTTTGTTGTCGACAGTAGTCGTTTGTTGTCGTTTGCTGTCGGGTATATATTTGTTAATCAATATTATAAAAATAGGGCTACCACGATGCTTCGACAAGCTCAGCAACCTTGTGACAGCCCTACTCTAAACTCTACACTCTAAACTCTCAACTATTTCTTAGGTTTGTATCCCGAATCTTGGAAGATATCCTGCAAATCTTTCCTCTCCATCAATTTTTGGAGCGAAATCTCATTATTTGAGAAATAAGAACGGATGATGTTCAGGCCGAAAAACTCACCCAAACGCGAGGGTGCATCGTTGCTGTAAGCCTGCGTGAAGGGGCCATCGCCAAAGAACATCATGTAAGCATCCAGACCTGCATCGTAGAGACGACGGTTGCCTACAATGTCGGCCCACATCTGGCCTTCGTTCTCCACAGCCCAATGCCATTGGTCCGACGAATAGCCGAGCAAAGTGCTGTCGGTCAACTCGGGACACATGGCCTCGATGAAGAAATTGCGGCGACCATAAAACACCATCTCACCCACAATCTGTCCTTGTTTGCGCCATTCGTAGATATAAAACATATAAAGTTGCTCAGCCAATTCCTTGGCCAATGTTGGAACATTTCGGCGCAACGACATGTATCTCGGCATGCCAATCTGGTCGTAGGTCTCCTCATCGTTGAGATACCAATCCAATGAAATCACCAGCTGGTTGTCGATGATTTGAATTGGCGGCTCGTCAGGATGGACACCCGTGATGCAAGTAAACACCTTTTTAGGCAGCGCGATGTCAGGATAATAGAGATGGAAATGTGCAAACACCTCTTCGACCAAAGGCTCCACCTCCTTTAAGTCGGGGAAAGCGGCTTTCACCTTTTGATACAAGGCGATGCTGAAAGGATCGGTGGCAAAGTCCTTTAAATATTGCACTGCCTCAAAATTGTTGAGGTCGCCACTGAGAAACACGCGGTAGCGGCCTTGTATCTTCATCAGTTCCGCTTGGAAATCGGTGGTATCCAAGTTAAAGAGCACTTCCTCGTAACGTTCAAACTCGAGTTCGTATGGCTCTGGCTTGACATCCAGCTTCCATTTGTAAGCTGGCACTGGCTCCTGGCAGGCAGCCATGACCAAGATGAGGCTGAGTGGAAATAAGGTTTTTGCTATGGTTTTCATGGTTATCTGGTTAGTTCTTGTCTAAGCATTTCATACGCTGCAATTGTGGCGCGGTTGATGACGTTTTCGCGGTCTTTGCCGAAATTGAAACGCTTGGAAACAACACCTAAAGGCGAGGCCACACCAATCCACACTGTTCCAACGGGGTTTTCCTCCGTGCCACCACTCGGACCAGCAACACCTGTCGTGGCAACACCGAAGTCGGCTTCCATCAGATTGCGGACGCCAACAGCCATGCTTTCAACGACTTGCTGGCTCACAACGCCATGCTTCTCTATCATCTCGGCTGGCACGCCTAACACTTTCGTCTTCATCGGTGTGGCATAGGTGACCGCCGTCCCTTTGAACACATCAGAACTACCTGGTATCAGTGTGATAACATGGGCAATGTTGCCTCCCGTACAACTCTCCGCCGAGGCATAAGTCATGTTTTTATCTAGAAGCATGTCGAAAACCGTACGCTCGATGGGTTGGTCCTGCATGGCAAAAATGTACTCGGGAATCAGTCGGGTTAATTTGGCGACTTGGTCGTCCAAAGTCGCGTGAAGCAAATCGGCATTCTCGTGTCTGCCGCTTAGACGCAACCGTACCATGCCATACTGGGGCAGATAGGCCAAAGAAAGAAAACTGGGCAAAGCGTCTTCCCAATCCTTAATCTTATCGGCCAGAAACGACTCACCAATGCCTGTAGTCATGATGACACGCTTCTCATAGGGCACCGAATGAAAGCGTTGCTTGATGCGTGGCAGTAGCTCATCTTTAAAAATGCCCTTCATCTCGAATGGCACACCAGGCATAAACGCGAATACCACCCCGTTTTTCTCCAGCCACATACAAGGTGCCGTGCCGTATGTGTTTGGAACATATTCACAGGCCTTTGGCAGCATCGCCTGACTGCGGTTGCGCTCACTCATTTGGAAGCCACGACGCTGGAATAGAGCGACCACGTTGTCGTAGGCCGCCTGACAAAATTCCAACTCGGTATTAAAGAACTTGCATACTGTCGGTTTGGTGATGTCGTCGGCCGTAGGACCCAGCCCTCCCGTGACCAAAACGAGGTCGGAATCCATGCAGGCATTGAAGGCATCAAGGATGGCCTTTTCGGAATCACCGATGGTCAGGGTGGAATCCAGCTGAAAACCTGCATCCGATAATTGTTCACCGAGCCATGCCGCATTTGTGTTAATCACCTGTCCAATAAGCAATTCATCGCCAATTGAGATATTTTTTATGATTATTTCTTTCATTCCGTTTCAAATTTGCGCAAAGATAGGCCATTTTTCGACTATTATCACGAAAAAAACGTCATTTCAAATTATTTCGTATCTTTGCAGCCTCAAAATGAAAAAGATATGAATCAACCTATCCCTGCATCACAACTTGTCCTCAACAATGAGGGCGCGATATACCATTTGAACCTGCATCCCGACCAGCTGGCCGACGATGTCATCTTGGTCGGCGACCCCGGTCGCGTCGAAATGATTGCCTCGTTCTTCGACAAGATTGAGGTGGCACGCCAAAACCGCGAGCTTGTCACCCGCACTGGATATTTCAACGGCAAGCGCATTACCGTGCTCAGCACTGGCATGGGTACCGACAACCTTGACATCGTGATGAACGAACTTGATGCTTTGGCCAACATCGACCTGAAAACAAGGATGCCCAAGGAAGAACATCGCTCCTTGAACCTCATCCGCCTTGGCACTTGTGGTGCTCTTCAACCTGAAATTGAAGTAGAGGACAACTATGTGGCCACTCGTTATGCCATCGGATTGGACGGTTTGCTTTATTTCTATGAGAAACACAAAGAAGTGAACGAAATCGCTTTCCGCGATGCCTTCATTGAGCAGATGAATTACCCGAAAGACTTGCCTCTTCCCTATGTCGTTGAAGGCTCAAAGGAACTTTTTGACCGTCTGGCTCAAGGTTATTATCAAGGCTTAACAGCCACAGCACCAGGATTCTACGGACCACAAGGCCGAACCCTAAGGATGCATCTCACCTATCCGGAAAACAATCGTAAGATTGAAGCATTCGAATACCAAGGCTGGCGTGTGTGCAATTTTGAAATGGAATCGTCGGCGCTTTACGGTCTCGGCAAGATGATGGGACACAATTGTTTGACTATCTGTGTGGTCGTAGCCAATCGTGTGACTGAAAAATTCGCTACTGACTATCATCCGTATGTAAAAAAACTTGTTTTAAACACCTTGGAAAGACTGGCAAAATAGATTCTATTCACTATTTTTTCAAATTAATCATTTTTTTCCCTTTTTTCTCCCTAGATATGAAAAAAAATAGTATTTTTGCAAATTGAAATTGATAAATGACTATTTCTCATAAAGGATTCAATAATAAGAAAATATGAAGAAAGTATTTCTCACGATTATCACTTTGGTGGCTATTACTTCATCTGTGATGGCCGATGGGCACGTTGATTCCGTTCGGTATCTGACAACAAGATGGCGCAGGAATTGGTTCGTCACGGCTGATGCAACAGTTAATTGGTGGCAGGGAAGTATGAGGATGCCTGAAGGTTTTACCAACAGCTACACCAAAGTATATTGGGATCAGCCTCATTTTGGTGTTACCGCCAATTTCGGAAAGTGGATTAACCACAAAACTGCCGTGAGATTGTCATACGACAACACAGTGATCAGTAGTTTTATCAACGGAAGGCACCCTAACATTTCTCATATTCAATTTCTTTATGGCGATAATCCCGAAGTAGTGGAGGTTGCTAATGGCATGGAAGTTTATAGAACTTCTATGCATTATCAAAGTCTATCGGCACAATTCATGGTTAGTCCGATCGATTTCTTCCAAGGTTATTACAACCCCGATAGGATATGGACGCCTGTGCTATATGCCAGTGCTGGTGGCGCGTTGACTTCAAGTCGTATGTTCCTTACTCAGAACATCATTTATTACATGAATTACGACAACGGGTACGACCTCACTAAAATTGACGGCACCAACTTTGAACTATCATTGGGTGGTGGTTTGCTTAACAATTTCAAGCTTGGTGAACGTTTTGACCTCAACCTCGACATCAGATGGAATTTCTACAGATGGACTATAGATTCATGGACTCATGAATATGAAGACGGCGGCCCTGCCTCCTTTGCTGAAAATGAACATAATATCAGACCAAAGAGATTCGACAACATGTATTCGGCTGCTATAGGTCTTACCTATTATTTCAGCAGAATATATGAATTGTATCAACCTGACACCACAACGTGTGTACTTGAACCACCTTGCGATCCTGATACTGCTATCATTTTCATCAACGAAATGGTTAGTTACCCATTCTCTATCTTCTTCCATCGCGATTCTTATCAATTGATGTCAAATAGAGACTTGGTCAATTTGAGAGAAATTGCTGATGTGGCCACAGAATATGGGTACAAGATTCGTTTAAGAGGTTCTTGCGACAGTGCCACAGCCACTGCCTCCTACAACCAGACTTTGTCTGAAAACCGTTGTAGGAAAATCATGACGGAACTCATGAAGATGGGCTTCCCTGAAGACAAAATCATCATTATCCCGATTGGTGGAATCAAGGAACTCAACCCGACGGAATACGACCGTCGTGTGGTAGTTGATCTTGTGAAATGACCATAATCATTTGTGACACTAGTATTAGAAAGCCTGACGATTGGTCAGGCTTTTTTATTTATTTCTATTTCTGAATCTTTAGGCTATTCCAAAAAACATCCGCGCATTTGACGAGGTTATCTCAACAATGTCTTTGACAGAGACCTGCATGATTTCAGCAATTTTCTGAGCCGTATGTACCAAGAAAGCAGGCTCATTGCGTTTGCCGCGACATGGAACAGGAGACAAATAGGGCGCGTCGGTCTCCAAAACAATTCTATCAAACGGCAGATTGGGAAGATAATCTTTCACACCACAGTTTTTGTATGTAATCACACCACCTAAGCCGAGATAGAAGCCCAATTCAAGATAGACTTTAGCTTCCTCTTCAGTGCCAGTAAAGCAGTGTATGATGCCACGCAGACCACCATCCTGTTTCCTTTCAAGAATCTTTACCATCTTGTCGAAAGCATTGCGACAATGGATGGAGAGTGGCAGACTGAGTTGCTTGGCCCAGTCCAGTTGGGTCTCAAAAGCATCGAGTTGCTGTTTCTCGTAGGTTGAATCCCAATAGAAATCAAGGCCGACCTCGCCCACTCCGACATAAATACCTTTTTCAAGTTCCTTTTTCATCATGGTCAGCACAGTTTTATAGTCCTCCTTGACTTCCTCGGGCTGCAGACCCATCATCACACGGGTGCTGTCGGGAAACTGTTCGTGCAGTTCAAGCATCGGCACGATGGTGGAAGCATCCACATTGGGCAGGAGCATTATTCCGACACCAGCTTCTAAAGCTCGTTGAACGGTCTCTTTTCGATCCAAGCTAAACTGATGGTCGTAGATGTGTGTGTGGGTATCAATTAGGTACATATTATAGACAGCCACAATAAATCATTTCCAAACTATCACCGTTCACCTTGAAAATCTTTCCGTATGGGTCAAAAATAGTATACAAGGCTTCGTCTGAATTTTCATCAGGATATCCCGCTGGGCATTCTTTTAACAACAATGTTGTATCAATCAAACGTGCAATGTCACAATCAATTTTGTTTTTTCGATTGATGAATGGGTCTATCCTCCCTTCTAGAATTGCACCGCATGTACAATCCGACCCATGGTAAACAATCAATTTATCTCCCACTTGATAAAAACCATCTGCCAACTCTGAAAAATAGCAATCGGTAGTGCTAATAACGAAGCAACAATCTCCATCTGTTTTAGCAAACCATAAAGCGTAAATCCGCGACTGCATCAGATGATTTGTATCAGAAATGCACTTTTGAATCTCATTCATCAAACTCTCACTAAAGGGCGAAACACTATTGTTTTCATTTACAATAGAGTCTTGTTCTATACCATCAGCCTTCTGGTTTAATTGCAATTGGGGATTATTGCATCCACACAATATGCACAACAGAAGAAGTCCAAAGATGATCTGAATTCTTTTCATAGATGAAATGTTTGATTTAATACAAAAAGTTATCATACGGATACCGTATCGCATGCATATCGCGGATTTCCTTGTAAAGCAGATCCCTAAATTCCTGATAGTTATCGCGATTCTTGGCGGAGATGAAGATGCAGTTCTCGTTCATCTTAGCCATCCAGGTCTTTTTCAGCTCCTCGTAGGAAACGTTGCGCTTGGTAGGCGGCGTCAGGTCGTCGGGGTCTTTCTCCTCCCAGGTGTAGGCATCGGTCTTGTTGAAGACGACGATGGTCTTCTTGTCGGCACAACCCAATTCTGCCAATGTCTGGTTCACAACCTCCATCTGCGCTTCGAAATCAGGATGCGAGATGTCGACCACGTGCAGCAGGATGTCAGATTCACGCACCTCATCCAATGTCGACTTGAACGATTCCACAAGATGGTGCGGCAACTTACGGATAAATCCCACAGTATCAGACAAAAGGAATGGTAGATTATCCACCACCACCTTACGCACCGTGGTATCCAAAGTGGCAAAGAGCTTGTTCTCGGTATAAACCTCTGATTTGCTCAACAGGTTCATTATGGTCGACTTGCCCACATTGGTATAGCCAACTAAGGCAACTCGCACTAACTTGCCACGGTTCTTGCGCTGCACGGTCTTCTGCTTGTCGATATCCTTCAGCTTCTCTTTCAGCAAGGCAATGCGTTCCAAAATCAAGCGGCGGTCAGTCTCTATTTGGGTTTCACCAGGACCACGCATACCGATACCACCACGTTGGCGTTCCAAGTGTGTCCACATACGGGTCAGACGAGGCAGAAGGTATTGATACTGTGCTAGTTCAACTTGCGCCTTGGCATGTGCTGTATGGGCATTGGAGGCAAAAATGTCCAAAATGAGGCTAGTGCGGTCAAGGACACGACATTCCAAAGCCTGTTCCATGTTTCGGGCTTGGGTTGCGCTGAGTTCGTCATCGACGACGGCAATCTCGATGTTCTCCGCCTTAATATATTGGTGAATCTCCTCAAGTTTACCTGAACCGAGATAGGTTACGCTGCTCGGATGGTCCAATGGCTGAATGAAACGTGCCACGGGCACACCACCGGCAGTTTCCAACAAGAAAGCCAGTTCGTCAAGGTATTCCTCAGTACGCTCACGACCTTGTTGTTTGCTAGCAACGGCAATCAAAACGGCACGTTCCGGTATTTTTTCGTATGTGATAAAGTCACCCATTTTATTGAATTATGAATGTGGAATGCTGAATGATCGCAATGCGACGCAGGGCTTCGCCCACATTCATCATTTTGCATTCAGCATTAATATTGCCTAAATCCGATGATTTTTCGAACCTCATTCAGCGTCTTCGCCGCACTCTCACGAGCCTTTTCAGCACCCATACGGGCGATGCGGTCGAGGCGTTCCGTATCGGACGAGAACTCGATGATGCGCTCGCGGATGGGGGCGACTGTCTTTTCAAGGTCTTCAGCTATCTGTTTTTTCATGTCGCCGTAACGGATAGAGCAGTCGTTCCATTTCTCGTCGAAATACTTCACCGTCTCAGGCTCGCTGACGATGTTCATCATCGTGAAGAGGTTCTGGATAACCTCAGGCTTGGGGCTGTTGGGCGCGGTCGGACCGCTGTCGGTGACGGCGCGCATCACCTTCTTTCGCATGGTCTTCTCGTCCTCAAAGAGGTAGATACAATTGCCGTCGCTCTTGCCCATCTTGCCGCTACCGTCCAATCCTGGCACCTTGATGGCATCGCCACCGAAATAGTAGTTTTGCGGCTCAGGGAAGAACTCCACTTTATAGATGTTGTTGAAACGGCGAGCGCACTTGCGAGCCATCTCCATGTTTTGCTCCTGGTCCTTGCCCACGGGCACCCATTTGGCGCGATGTTGCAGGATGTCAGCAGCCATCAGTGTGGGATAGGTGAACAGGCCGGCGTTCACGTTGTCGGGTTGTTGACGCGCTTTCTCCTTGAAAGTCGTCACACGACCCAGTTCGCCAATGTAAGCGTTCATGTTGAAGTAGAGGTACAGCTCAATGGTCTCCGGCACGTCACTTTGAATATAGATAGTGGCCTTTTCGGGATCAATGCCGCAGGCGAGGTATTCTGCCAAAATCGTGCGGGCTGATTTCTGTATGTTTTCGGGCGTGGGATGTGTGGTCAACGAATGCCAGTCGGCGATGAAGAAATAGCAGTTGTAGTCTTCCTGCATCTTCACGAAACTACGCACGGCGCCATAATAATTACCGAGGTGAAGGTTTCCAGTGGGGCGGATGCCGCTTAAAACGATGTCTTTATTCATGTTGAAGTGTTGACTGTTGAAATGTTTAATTGTTGTTTGAGGCGGAACTGCGGGACGCGAGATTCAACCCTAACCATCATTGCGGGCTTTACCCGCAATCTCCCTCGCGAAAGGATGTCGTCTTCGCTGGTAGGAGATGGCGGATGTTCCTCCGCCATGACGGTAACATGGGAATAGTTGTAAGCCCCCAGTAACGCGTCAGCATTAATTGGGTGCAAAAATAAGAAAAAGCCCGCTCTCAGAGCAGGCTTTTTGAGGTTTTTTTGTGGCAGTGGCTTCCGATCAGAGCTTGATGTCGTCGCCATTGGCGTTCTGGAAGTTGTACTGCAGCGTGTGGAATTCAGGCATCGACTGCACTTTGAATTTCTTGCCGTATTTTTTCATCCATTTGCGGCGAATCGAAAACAGGCCATCTATGCAGAGGTAGGAATAGATGAAGGGATGCACCTGCAGGGTCAAGTGGTTCTCGTTCTGGTCGACCATGAGGTACTTGAGGTGGTTTTCGATTTCGTCGATGAAGAGAATGGCGGGGCGTATTTTACCTTCGCCAGCACAGACAGGACATTTTTCCTGCACCTGTACTTCTGTTTCGGGGCGCACGCGTTGGCGTGTGATTTGGATGAGGCCGAACTTCGTCGGAGGAAGGATGGTGTGCTTGGCACGGTCGTGCGACATGGCTTCGACCAAGGCGTCAAACAAATCCTTACGGTGTTTGGCTTCGTGCATGTCGATGAAGTCGACAATAATGATGCCGCCCATGTCGCGCAAACGCAACTGGCGCGCGATTTCCTTGGCAGCTTCAATGTTGACTTGAAAAGCGTTGTCTTCCTGCGAATTCTCCTTGTTCACCCGATGGCCGCTGTTCACGTCGATGACGTGCATGGCTTCGGTGTGCTCGATGACAAGGTAGACACCGTTTCTGATAGTGACAATCTTACCGAAAAAGCCTTTGATTTGCTTGGTAACGTTGAAAAAGTCAAAGATAGGCTCTTTGCCTTTGTAAAGTTGCACAATATCAACTTTTTGCGGAGCGAATGTCTGAATGTTTTTCTGGATCTCTTCATAGAGTTTCTCATCGTTCACATGGATATTGTTGAACGACTCGTTAAGCAAATCACGCAACATGACACTGGTTTGATCCATCTCGCTGACCATCCTTCCGAAGGTCGTCATCTTTTTCATCTCGATGATACACTGTTCCCACTTGGAAATCAATGAGCGGAGGTCGGCATCAAGTTCGGCTACTTTCTTACCTTCGGCGACGGTGCGGATGATGACGCCATAGTTGGCCGGCTTAATGCTCTGCATCAGGCGACGGAGACGGTTACGTTCTTCGCTGCTGCGGATTTTTTGTGATACCGAAATACGGTTAGAGAAGGGGACAAGGACGAGATAACGGCCAGCGAAAGAAATCTCGGCAGTGATTCTCGGCCCTTTGGTATGAATGGGCTCCTTGGCAATCTGCACTGGCAACAAGTCGCCTACAGCAAGCCAATCGCTGATTTTGCCATTCTTGGGCAAGTCGCCTTCAAGTTTGAACTTGTCCATGGCCACATCATCGTTGGCAAGGACCATCTTCTTGTACTTGATCAGCGAACTGGCTTGAAGGCCTAGGTCCAGATAATGCAGGAAAGCCTCCTTGGGGTAGCCCACATCAACGAAAGCTGCATTTAGGCCAGGCAATATCTTCTTCACCCTGCCCAAATAAACGTCACCAACCGCAAATTGGTTATTGGTCTTCTCTCTGTGAAGTTCGACAAGCGTGTTGTCTTCCAGAAGAGCGATGTCAACCTCCGAAGCGTGCGAATTGATAATCAAGTCGCGCGTCACTGTCTTATTTTCCACTGCAACCTCTTGCTGTTGTTCTTCAGACATAGTGTTTTAACTTTGGGGTTAACGAATTGTTTGATAAAACAATAACACAACAATGGTGTGAGCCAATGCTGTGTTATTGTTGTGTTTAGGCTCAAGAAGAGCTTATTTCTTCTTGTGTCTGTCCTTTCTCAAGCGTTTTTTGCGCTTGTGCGTCGACATTTTGTGTCTTTTGTGTTTTTTACCGTTTGGCATAATATAAAAATTTTATCTTGTTGTTTATCTTACTTGACAGCATTCATGAAGGTCTTAGCAGGCTTGAAGGCCGGAATCTTATGAGCAGGAATAGTGATGGCGATGTTCTTGCCAATGTTACGGCCAGTCTTTTCAGCTCTAGTCTTGATGATGAAGCTACCGAAGCCTCTCAGATAAACGTTTTCACCCTTAGCCATAGCGTTCTTCACAACTTCCATGAAATTTTCAACAACATTCTGGACAGCACCTTTTTCAATGCCGGTCTTGCTTGCGATTTCAGCAACGATTTCTGCTTTAGTCATTTTTTCTCTTATTTTAATGGTTAGTTATTATGTTTGTTGTAAATTTGCGGCAAAGGTACGAACAATTTTAATACAAAGACCTAATTAATGCAATTTTTTTATTCTAATGAGTTATAAATAAAGAATTTCGCAAAAGGGAACACGATGAACATCATACAAGACACCTTAATTAATTGGTATGCTGAAAACCACCGCGACCTGCCATGGCGGAATAACCCCACGCCTTACCAAGTCTGGCTTTCAGAAATCATCTTGCAACAGACTCGCGTCAACCAAGGCTGGGAGTATTACCTCCGTTTCGCCGAAAAGTGGCCCACGGTGAACGACCTTGCAAAAGCCTCAGAGGAAGAAGTACTAAAGATGTGGCAAGGACTCGGTTACTACTCGCGCGCTCGTAACCTGCACAAATGTGCCAAGCAAGTTGTGGAACAATATGGAGGTCAATTCCCCGCTGATTTTGAACAGCTTAAGCAACTTCAAGGCATAGGCGACTACACTGCCGCCGCCATTGCATCCATCGCTTTCAATCTGCCACATGCTGTAGTTGACGGTAATGTCTACCGCGTTCTGGCTCGCCTCTTCGACATCGACACACCTATTAATAATAAAGAAGGCCAAAAACAATTTGCCTTGCTCGCCGACGAGCTACTCAACCGCAAGCAACCTGGTCTCCACAACCAAGCCATGATGGAATTCGGTGCCCTGCATTGCACACCCAAGAACCCCAACTGCTTGTTATGCCCACTACAACCCCAATGCCTAGCCTTTGCACATCAGACCGTAATGCAACGACCCGTGAAATTGCCCAAAGTAAAGATCACGACACGATATTTCAACTATTTGGTTCTCAAAATCAATGGCCGTGTTTATTTCCATAAACGCAGCAACGACGACATTTGGAAAAACCTCTATGACTTTCCGTGTATTGAAACGCCAAAACCAATGAATGTCGATGAAATCATTGCCTCTAATGAATTCCAACAACTTATTGATAACAAACCGTTTACCGTTACTAAAGTTTCCCCACTCTTAACCCACAAACTGACCCATAGAACCATCATCGCACAATTCATCGAAATAAAACTTGAAAAAAAATTGTTGCGGATTGAAACAAAAGATTTATTTTTGACGCCCGAAACGGATTTGGGCAGTTTTCCCATTCCACGCTTAATCGACTTATACTTAAACAATTAAAAAACTACACTATGGCAAGTTTAAACAAAGTCATCCTTATAGGACGACTTGGGAAGACCCCAGAAATCACCACTTTTGAAAACGGCAACAAGAAGATATCGGTCACCATGGCCACTTCGGAACGTTACCGCGACCGCGACAACAACTGGGTGGAGCAAACCGACTGGCACAACATCGTAGTGTGGGGCAACCTCGCCAACGACATCGCCGACGGCCGCCGCAACTACTCGAAAGGAGACCTGATGTACATTGAAGGCAAACTCCGCACCCGCCAATATACTGACCAACAAGGCATCGTCCGTTATGTCACCGAGGTGAACGCCGACAAGATGATGCAACTGGCACCTGCACGCCCCGTCTCTCAGTCGTCATACGGTCAACCTTATACAGCCGCACCTGAACCTACACCTGGTTATGTGCCGCAGAACAACTTCGACACTCCTGACGAAGGCAACGACCTACCTTTCTGACTTTGAATTATTCATATAGAGTCTTTATATTTCAACACGAATTATCATAAATTATACACGAATTACAAAAAAATATATTTCAGGGAATAATTTGTGACAAATTATTGATAATTCGTGTTTTATAAATAGCTAGAATTTACGTAAACATTTTAGGCCAAAGAATATTGCCGCGAATTTAAGAGTTTTTTCTATTTTTGCAGCCTCAATATTAAATGATAAGATTTTGGAAACACCTGACCCTGACCCTCTCATAGGACTCCTCTCTGTTGTTTCAAACAACTTTTTCACTGGATTTACCGTCGACGCCATCATTGGATTGATTGTTTTGTGTCTTCTCCTCATAGCTTCGGCTTTGATTTCGAGTAGCGAAACAGCATATTTTTCATTGCAACCTGCCGACATCGACGACTTGGAATCGCGCAACGATGCCAAAAGCCGTTTGGTTCTCAAACTCCGGGAAACGCCAAAGACCTTGCTCGCCTCCATCTTGATAGGCAACAACTTCGTCAACGTCACCATCACACTGCTGTCGACCTATATCATGTCCCAGATGTTCGATATGGTGAACTATCCCGTGGCGGCTTTTCTGTTGGAAGTGGTAATCGTCACCTCATTAATCCTTATCGTAGGCGAAATCACACCAAAGATATATGCCAGCAAACGTCCTGTCAAAATGGCTCGTTTCATGGCTCGACCGCTACGTTTTCTCATCGGACTCTTCAAACCTTTGAGCAAGTTGCTGGTCAACTCCACCTCGTTCATGGACAAGCATTTGGAGAAGAAAAAAAGTGAAATCTCATTGGAAGACCTTTCAACTGCCGTCGACATTGCCACTGAAGAATCCACTCCGATTGATGAAAAACAGATGTTGAAAGGCATCGCCTCATTCAGCGAAAAAGAAGTCAGTAGCGTGATGATTCCACGCGTTGACATCATCGGTGTGGAAAAAGACATGGATTTCGCCACCATGTTGGCCATCGTCATCAAAAGCGGCTTTTCGAGGATTCCCGTTTATGACGAAACTTTGGACAAGGTGGAAGGCATCCTTTATGTGAAAGACCTTCTCCCCTATCTTGACGCCGAGTCGTATGAATGGCAGAAGCTCATCCGCCCCGCCTTCTATGTGCCCGAGAATCGCAAAATCAACGACTTGTTTCAAGACTTCCGCGAGAAGAAAATACACATCGCTATCGTTGTAGACGAATATGGCGGCACATCGGGCTTGATCACCATGGAAGATGTCATTGAGGAAATTGTGGGCGAAATCAATGATGAGTTTGACGAAACCAACATAGAAGACCATTACAAAAAACTTGATGACGGCTCTTATCTCTTTAAAGCTCAGACTAGTATCGTTGACTTCTGCAAAGTTTTTGGCGTCGATGAAGGCTATTTTGAGCCCATGCAAGGCGAAGCCGACACCCTGGCCGGACTCATCCTCGAAATCGAAGGCCGCATCCCTGAAATTGGGTTCAAGTTTAATTTCGAGAAGTTCCACATGGAAATCACTGATGCTGACACCAAGCGTATCAAAGAAGTAAAAGTTGTTTTTGATGAAGAATAGACTATCTGTATTACTTGTGGCCCTTGCGATCGCCATCATCGCCATCTCCTGTAACCGTGAGCCCAACTACCTGCCAAAGCCACGAGGCTATTTCCGCATCGACTTGCCTAAGAAGACCTACACCAAGGTTGACACCATCGAAAGATACAGTTTCGAATGTCCGGACTATGCCCTGTTGACTTATGACCGCTACTCACCTGACGAAAAAAACTGGATCAATATCGAGTTTCCACAATTCAAAGGGTCCATTCACCTGACACACAAGCCCGTCAATGGCAATCTGGGTGATTATTTGGAAGATGTCCATACTATGGTGGTGAAGCACTTGCAAAAGGCGAATGGCGTACGTGACAGCCTAATAATCAACGAGGAGCACCAAGTCTATGGCTTATTCATCGAGATGGACGGCAAAGGTGTGGCCACCCCGATGCAGTTCTATCTTACCGACAGCACCCGCAACTTTGTCCGAGGCGCCTTATACTTCAATTTCCAACCCAACAACGACTCGATGCAACCCGTCATCAATTTCATCCGACAGGACATTGACCACTTGATTAACACCTTCGAGTGGAAATAAATTGCGGTTTTTTCCCAACTTTTCAACAAAAAACACTATTTTCGCGGCGCGAAACAAATTTTGCGCCGATGTAAACTGAGTATTCACTAAAAAGAAAGGGGGATAGGCCTATGATGAACAGCCTGAAAATCGGGAACTTGACTTGGCGTCATCTCAACAACCCAACGGAAGAAGACTTTGAATTCCTGAAAGACCGATTTCACTTCCACCCTTTGGACATCGAAGACTGCAAATCCGTCAACC
>JAEEGH010015725.1_pt1 | contig 16388 bp, 23 predicted proteins | sample 9134181 | NCBI WGS metagenome assembly JAEEGH01 (sample SAMN16246544, study PRJNA631951) | gut metagenome | biome: gut microbiome; feature: rumen; material: DP-attached | host: Bos | place: Iran: Karaj | collected 2018-10
GCATGAGTATAATGGTGTGAGTCTGCTTAAGAAAATGTTTGGGACAGATGAGCAGAAAATAAACATACCAACGCACTTTATTTATGTTACGGATGATGACAGTACTGTGTCAGCGGATGGTGAGCTGACTTGGTATGATGCCAGGTATAATCACCCTACAAGAACAGAATGGAGATTATATTATCCGACTAATGCTGTCACAGAATTAGCTGTTGCAGAAGACTCTCTATTTATTTGTCTTAAAGCTGATGGAACAGTTCTTGAAATCATAGCAAGAAAGGACTCGATAATTGAGAACCAGCTTTTTTGGCTCTTTGATGTAAGGCCAGATGAGAATCCAAACCAGTTTGTTGCAAAGACTGATATGACATCACAACCATCTGACAAGGTATCATTTACCGCCAGAATGATTTTGTATGTCATAGGAGTTGAAGTCAAAGATGATAAGGAAGATTATACTGATATGCTGGTAGCAAAATTTGGGAACGCATTTCCATCGACGAGAGAATTCTCAAATTTTGCCAGAAATTCAGTAGAAGCAGATCCAATAAATGATCCAGATGGTACTCTCATAAAATGGTTTGACAGGGAAGAGAAGATGTTTAAATGTATGGAGAGATATCTTATTCAGGAGCGTTTGATGCGTGGATTTAAGAATGAAGACACTGTCGATGTGAATGCTTTCATTCAGTTTTCACTTTCGGTGAATAATAGACGAAAATCTAGAGCTGGGCTTTCTTTTGAGAATCATCTGGAAGCATTGTTTACAGAGCATAAGATCAGATACTCACATACACCTACTACGGAGAATAAGTCAAAGCCTGATTTCATATTTCCGTCAATTGATTTGTACAGGAATGAAGAGTATCCTGCAGAACAGCTCACTATGCTTGGAGCGAAAACAACTGCAAAAGATAGATGGAGACAGGTCCTGGAAGAGGCAGACAGGATAGACAGAAAGCATCTTATTACTCTTGAAGGAGCTATAAGTGAGAATCAGACTAATGAGATGATCAGTCGTAAGCTCCAGCTTGTTGTACCAAAAGAAATTCACTCAACGTACTCAGATAAACAGCAATCATGGCTTTATTCGGTTGAGGATTTTCTTGCTGAGGTAAAGGAAAAGCAGGCATTTTCAGACAGGTATTAAAATGGCAGATGTTTTAACTCCAGAACAACGTAGAAAGAATATGCAGAATATAAAGTCTAAGGATACTAAGATAGAAGTCATTCTGAGAAAGGCTCTTTGGAAAAAAGGGATAAGATACAGAAAGAACTATGATAGGATTCCGGGATGTCCTGACATCGTCATCACAAAGTATAAAATTGCTATTTTTTGTGATGGCGAATTTTTTCATGGGAAAGATTGGGAGGTATTAAGACCAAGGCTTGAAAAGAGCAATAATAGTGAATTTTGGATCAGTAAGATCTCCAGAAACCGTGAGCGTGACAACGATATAAACAAGAGGCTTTTATTTGAGGGATGGACTGTCATTCGGTTTTGGGGAACGGATATTAAGAAAAAGCCTGAAGAATGTATAAAGGTTATAGAGGAAGCTATATTCGATAGCAGAATAGATGATATAGAAGAGTAATTTGTTTTTTTAGAGGTTTTGATGGATAAGACAGAATTAATACAACATTGGAATTATTTCTGCTCTTTAGCGGAGCGGTTGGATGAAACAAAACATTACATTGATCATGGACTAATTGAACATGATGGTGAAATCGAATTAGTACATGGAAAAGTCTATTCAGATGTTTTTAAGCAGATTATTGTATTGGCTGCATCTGAGTTTGAAATTATGAGCAAGGCATTATGTGCTTTGCATGGACAGCAAGTCAAACAGATAGTAGATATTAGCGATGCTATACTGAATCAGTATCCTAAGATAATAACTTTTGAGGTTAGTACACCTTTTTGGATTAATACTCCTTTACAAGAATGGAGAGTAAGTGTTGTAAATAACGGGAATAATCGTAAAGTCCAGGGGCTTGATTGGTGGTTTGCGTATAATGCAATAAAGCATGATGAAGCTCTATCAATTCAATCAGCGACGCTTCAAAATGCCATAATGGCGCTGGGCTCTTTATATATTATTAATCTATATATTATGCATGAAATATTTGGGAACATGGAGATCATTTTTACTTTTCCTTGTGTGTATTTTAGATGCAAATATTTACCACATCCAATTAGTAGTGGAGATGGTTTATTGCCTGATTTTGGAGATTGTTCACCAAGCGAAAAGTTTAGGAGAGATTGCCCAGAGTTATTTAGATAAACTACATTTTAGTATTTTAGAAGGACAAGATAATGATTGATAAGGAAAGCGCACGTAAGATTTTGCAGGAGAAGCTTGCTGAAAATCTTGTTATAGTGGATTCCTTTGAGAGCCCGGATGCATGGTGTTTCGGGCTTGGACTTATTAATGATGATGGTAAGATTATGCCACTCATGGGAAACAGCACTATAAGGATCAGCAAAGAAACAGGGGAAATGGAGTAAGAGGAGTTTTGATGGGAAAGACGGCTATTGCATATTACAGCAAGCATCATGGAAATACGAAAAAGGTGCTAGATGCGATAAAAGGATATGATCCGGAGGTTGTGCTTATAGATGTTACAGAAAAGCATGAGGTAGACCTGACAGGCTATGACAGGATTGGCTGGGCTTCCGGCATCTATTATCTTAAATTTGCAGAACAGGTTCTGAATTTTGCAAGGGTAAACTTGCCGCCAAATAAGGATGTCTTTTTCATAGCTACAGCAGGTAATCCTACTGGTGGGATTTTTAATGCAATATCAGAAATAACAAAGGGTAAACATTGCAGTGAACTTGGTAGATTTACTGCAAAAGGATTTGACACCTTTGGACCTCTGAAGGTGATGGGTGGTATTCAGAAAGGCCATCCTACAGAGGAAGAGTGTCAGGCAGCAGTCGAGTTCTATAAGAATCTATAAAGATAACAGAAAGCTTATGAGGAAAAATATGAGCAGTGAAAGAGATCTGACAAAGGATATGCTGGATGAGCTGAAGCGTAACGGAATTGTTGCATCATATAAAGATTTTGAGGCCAGGACACAGCGGCTGATAAGCCTAAATGATGGATTTGGAGAGATGCTGGATTTTATACCAGATTTTATAATGATAGATCTTTTAAAAGAATTCAAATGTGAATTACTAGGGCAGACATACAGCAATATGGATGAATTGGCAGATGGAATTCTTAATTATAAACATGGTAGCGTTCAGCTTATGAGGAAAATAGCTAGACACTTTTTTGTGTTCAATCCTAATGCAAAGGAATTTGAGTTAGATAAAGCCTTTGAGGGATTTAGCCCGGCACAGTTGGATAAAATGTCGCAGTGGAGTAAGCAGGAACTATTGGATGCGGATATAAATCCATCAATGACAGTTTATGAAATTGATGCTAAAGTCCGTGAAAACGGTAAAAGAAAAAGCATAAGAGTTACTGATGATGAGTATAAAGTGCTAAATGCATACAGCATGGCTGATGATGCGATTAAGGATAAGGTAAGAGGATTACTAAAATTACACTGAATGCGAAACAACCTTATTTCAAAAACGTTATTGAGATTTCTCAATTGGAGCTCAATTTGCGCTCAATGACAAATGAACAAAAGTATGATTCAAATTAGTCGGAGGGACATGAGATGAAGAAGTATGTGGGGACTATATTTTTGGCAATTGCCGTATTGGTGTTGCTTATAGGCATAATAACTCCAGCAGGAATAGTGAGCTGCGCCATAGTTGCAGCGATACTTGCCGCTTTAGGAGTGTTCATCGAAATAAAGCGTCAGCAAATGCAGTAAACATGAAAAGCGGTCTGTTCACAGGCCGCTTTCAATAATTAATTATACATCATCTAATGGGTATTCTTCTGACAGGCGGTCGTACCACTCGTCACGGTGCTTCTTGCGATCTTCGTAAGATACCGGCTCTAGCTCTTCAAACAGGAAAGCCGGGAATCCGTGGAAATCTTCGTATTCACCACCAATCTCTGGCTGCCCTTCAATGGCAAGCATCCCAATTTCAATATCTGTTTCCAGATAAGTATTAACAAGAGTATATTGTTTCCCATATTCTAGAAGCTGTCCTGCAACAATAGGCTTCAGATAATAGGTGAAATCGTCATCGTCGCCCATAAAAATATGGGTATCGGTGGAGAAGTACTGGCTGCGCCTAAGAAGGTATACTACCTCATCAGTTCCTTCAGAGATGCAACGGACTTTTCTTTTGCGTCTGTCGAAATAGTCAACGTAGGTATCTGGAAATGCTTCTATATTATTCTCATAATCCATCGGATTAAGTTCATCAAATCTAGTATTCATCGTCATCGTTATCTCCTAAAGCTCGGATTTTATTCCCGTTTCTATTTTACATAAGTAAAGGGTTCATCAGCAATGACTATTTATCCCTGTTGCAGCCCCTCCGAAAATGGTGTCATCTTTATTGGACTAGACAAGTGCTATAACAGTGGTATAAGGGGAAAATATGCCTGGCATGATGACTGGACTGGAGGTGAGCTGACCGGCAGGAGGGATTCTTTGGATCTGGTATGAAATCAAGATTGACTTACGTAGAATCCTTAAGAATAGTCTTGCCTACATATTGTCGGACAAAAAGCCTTTTTCTTATCACCGGCCATTTCTACCATACTTATAGAGAGGGCTTATCAACGTGTACAACAACATATATAGCAGCGATTATACCTGGTTCTACGGAGCCAGGTATTTTTTTGCCCTTCAAGGAGGTGATGAGAGATATGGATGCAGTTTGAAACCCTGTGAGGGGGAAGTAGTACACCCTATCAGTGCAAGTTATGACACCCTTACGGTGCAGTATAAGACTCTAAGGGTATTAAGGTTACGTGATTTAACGTGTACATTATTACGCAGAGGAAAAAAGTATGGCATATAAAAAAGCAATCAAAAGAAAGATTGTTGATAAGCGCCCGAACAATATGCGCGGAGAAAATTTTAAAAAGATAGTTGGAGACAACCTGACGATTCTGCAGGATACTCTGGGATGGACAAATTCACAGATGGCAGAACTTCTCGGAATGGCGGAGACAAGCTATGTGAAGATCAAGAGCGGTCTTAGGAGCCTCACACTTGAGAAGGCTGTAATTTTGTATTATTCGTTAGATGTAAATCTTCATAGGCTGGCAGCCAATGATAATTCATACAAGATGTTAATATCAGAAGATCCCAAAGCTCTTTCAGGAAAGAAACCTTTTGATTTTGAATCAGGGCTAAGTGACTTAATAGCAGATATTCAGAATTCAGACAGTTACTGGGAAAGAGCAGAAAAGATTCTGTATGTTTACAAATCTTTTGGAGATATGCTGGCAGTGTTAATGAGCCCGGATTACAAAAAGAATAAGGGCGAGATAGTAGATTAAGAGTTATTTGTTGTTGTATCGTATCAGAAGTTTAGGCAGTAAGAGTTAGTCATCAATTGAACCAGAGAGAACAAGAAGTAATACTCTTGGACTCTCTGGTTTTTCTTTTGCATTAACATGGATGTTATTAGGGGGAATTGTAACAGTTGTTTTTCTTAGTTAAGTAGGGAGGAATCAAAATGATGCACAGATTAACGGCACACCAGCTTGCCATTGAGATTTGCAGAAAGGAGAAGCTAGAATATTTTTCTGTACTGATGCTGGCAAAAATGTTACTTGAGAGGTACTGCTATGCTTATGGGCAACCATCAGATATGAGTCCTGAGGAGATAAAAAAGAACAAGCAGGAAATAAGAAGGAAGTACATAAATATCATAACGAAGAAAGGACGCTTTAAGAATGCGGACTATGGTGTTTTTATATGGGAAGTGGTAAAAGCACCATGGTTTAGGGAAAAGTCAGAGATGATCCTTGATGAGATAGAGAAACTTCTTGATGGAGATATTTCAGAAGGGGATTATGATTACGAAAAAGATAAAGATCATGAGGGGAAAAGGCTACGTATCATTCTTAAAGAGAGATTTCTGCGTGGAAAGAACAATATAAAATCTGAGGAGAAAATAGGCACAATAATAGGAGTTTGCCGGGCAACTGTCTTCCGTAAAGAACCTGATGCCATTGTTTTATTTGGCGCGCTTATGTGGAGTTATGCTATGCGCAGGGAACTGGAGGATATTGATGCAGGGGTAATTTCATCTGAGGTTGAAGAGGATGAGCCAGCTGATATCAGTGTTTCAGCAATGGAGCCTGTAACAGAATAATTTTTTTGATATCAGAGCAGCTATGGAGAAATCTGTAGCTGCTTTTTCAATGCGACTAAGATGCGACAAACATGAGACTGAGATGAGACTGGCATGCGACTAGGATCAGACTCTGATTAGACAGAATTGCGACAAAGAATAGATTGAATTTAGATTTGGATGCGACTGAAATAGCCTTTTTCTGTGGTATTATGCTCACTGTCAAAAAAAGAAGGAGGGAAAAGAATTGTTGGGACGAGTGATTATCAGCATTTGCGGTCCTCCATGAACGAGTTTCTTCTATATATAAAGCACTTACTTTTGGAAAGGAATTTATCATGGAGAAATTGTATGGAAGAACCGTTGGGGAAAGAATTAGGATCCTAAGGGAAAGTGCAGGAATCCGGCAGGAAGATTTAGCTAAAGACTTTAAACTTGCTAACGCTGGAGTGGTTTCATTTTATGAAAATGATAGAAGACCGCTTCCAACAGATATAGTCGTTGCATACTCAGATAAGTTTGCAGTATCTACAGACTGGATCCTGAAGGGTGATGCATGTTAACAGCATGTTTTCACACTATACAAATCTTATAAGTTTTATACAGATTGTAAAATGACCTTTGATACTGCAGGACTTACAATTAATAATGTAGAAAAAAGTTCTGCGGTTTCAAAAGGGGGAAACAGTAATGGGAGCAAGAATGAACGCAAGTATTCTCGATAACTATAGGAAAGCTAATGATGAAAAAAGGATAAAGATAGTCCTTGATCATTATTCTAGTTTCATGCCATATGTAAATGCTTATGAAGCGGGGCTTATCAGAACTATAAAAGCAGAACGGGAATATAACAGACGAGTTGCCCTTGGGGATCCTGGTGTGAGAGTCCAGACTTCTAACATTGGAAATCCTACATCCAGCGAAGGCGATGAGGACATGATAGTTCGCCAGGCAGTCAGAGCTGGAGATTATATCACTGCACTTCGTGGTGCTGATAAGTTTGAAACACATAAGTGGGAGATTCTTTTGCTGAAGGATATGAGAGAAATCTACGGGCTTGTAGAAGAGCAAATTGGTTCTCTCGGTGATGAAAAAGATGTATTCAAAAGATACCTCAAGCGTGAGTTCAAACTTGCTGCCATTGCTGGTACTGAGGGGGTCACCTCTGAGGCAATGAAGAAGAGATTTGGAACCTTAAGGAAAGACGTGGTAGATAACTCTCTTAAGTGGCTTAAGGAGCAGAGACCTTACTCATATTTGGAACAAAAAGGAGCATAAGGAAATGAGTAATCAGTTGGAGATGGTAAAGAAGACGCGTGGAAATACGAAACGTCTATATACATATGAAGAGATATCACATCTTATTGCAGGGGATAAGAGAACAATAAGAAAGATGGCTGAAGCGTGTGGTGCATACCACTATATAAACAGGGCTACAGTGTATATTGATTATCCAATATTGGAAGAATTTATTTTGTCACATAAGAATCGGTAACGTATGAATAAGACTTGGCAGATTCAGATTAGTTCTTGCTACAGCGCTCGAATAGAGTCATAATAATATTGTGCTGAAGTACTTTTCATGAATTACAGCCAAGTCTAATTTCATAAAACGTCTTTAACTTTGCAGAAAGGAATCAAATGGGCAATGACATTGCTACAGTAAAAGAGACTAAAGCAAAGGCAACAAGACTGATGCGACTCAAAGAAGCTTCGGAGTATTTTAAGGTCGGCAGAGCAACTATGAAAAAGTTGGCAGAAGCCTGCGGAGCTTATTATCCACATAGTAAGACGCTTGTTTTTGTGGATCCGGAACTTGTAGAGGAGTATTTACGAACCGCGAAAAAACGGTAGTTATGGAGGAAGAATGGCAAATTCAAGAAAAGACTTGAAAGGTAACACCCTCTTCCGCGGAGAACATCAGAGAAAATCAGACAAGCGTTATATGTATATCTACACCGATCCTATCGGCAGGAAGAAATACATATATGCAGATAATCTGTTAGAACTTAGACGGAAAGAGGACAAATTAAAAAAGGATCAGCTGGATGGACTTGATATCTATGCTGCAGGCCTTGCAACCATCAATTCTACATATGACAGATACATTTCAACAAGGATAGACCTGAAGGATTCGACACAGAGTAACTACGAATATACTTACGAGCGTTATGTCAGAGATGACTTCGGAAAAAAGAAACTTGTTGATGTAAAGTATTCCGATGTGTTGCAGTTCTACACCTTTTTACATTCGGAAAGGCATCTTTCATTTTCTACTATTGAATCTGTAGATGGATTGTTGCATCCAACATTCGAGTTGGCTGTAAGAGATGATATAATAAGAAAGAACCCGACCGAAGGAGCAAAGAGAGAACTTGCAAAGAGACTTCCTAAGACGGAAACGGAAAGGCAGGCACTTACTCCGGAGCAACAAAAAGCCTTTATGGAATATGTTGCTATGAGCCCAGTGTATTATCATTGGTGGCCGCTTTTTACTGTACTTCTTGGAACAGGAATGCGAATTGGAGAATGCACTGGCCTTCGTTGGCAGGACATCGATCTGAAAGAGGGATGGATAGATGTTAATCATACACTGTCGTACTACCCTCAGAAGGGTTCACGCACATCAAAGCTAAGGATCTCAACACCTAAGACCAAAGCAGGTTGTAGAATAATCCCTATGATGGATGCTGTTAAAGAAGCATTCCAATTTGAAAAGGAAAACCAACTTGCAGGCAAGGGGTACAATCAGACTGTAGTAGACGGATATTCGGGATTCATTTTCCAAAACAAGTATGGCTCAGTAATGAGCGCTGCCTCAGTTAATAAAGCAATTAAGAGAATCTACAATGATTACAATTATGAGGAAGAGATTGACGCTGTTAGGGAAGATAGGGAACCGATAATACTTCCGCATTTCACATGCCACTATCTGAGACGTACATTTGCTACAAGGCTCTGTGAGGTGGAAGACAATCCAAAAGTGATCCAGGCAGTGATGGGACACAGACAGATTTCTACTACATATGAAATCTATGCTGATTCGTCAGATCGGAGAAACAAAGAATCAATCAATAAGCTTGCAGCAAAGCTTAATGGCGTTTTCTAAAATGGTACTCCGAAAAGAATTTTTCTGACAAACCAAAATTGACAAAACAACATTCTGACAAACGAGCATAATTAGTCAAAGGAAAAGCGCAAAAGTCTACGGAAAGTATACGCTGAAACAAGTACGAAATATCGTGACTGATACAGCCTTTGACAAACAGCTGACAAATCTGTGGGGAAGTCAAATGAACGTAGATGTTCTCGAATGCGTAACCCCAAAAGTACAGTAATGAAGATAGATGCTCGTATATGATCTCAAATGCTTCCAGATGCTTAAGCGGTCGAAAAAATCCCGACACTTAAGAGCCTGGGTAAATAAATGATGTATTTAGATGAATATAAGTGTTAAGAAATGGTAATACGTGGTAATAAAGACACCGTCTTGCAACAGGTTCTAGGACATTTATTTACATCTATATCCAGATAATTCGGAAATTTCACATTTGTGGGAGACATCTAAATACATTATCTGGTCAAATAAAAAAAGTCAGTCAAAAATAAAAATGATGAGTTTTAAAAGTTTCAGAAGAACGGTTTTGGAACTTCTTAAGGCACTTACTTTTAGTAGAAATACTATTGGTAAGTGCCTTTTTTGTTGTCATCGCGCAGAGACAGGAGAGAAAAATGATTGAGAAAAAGCATATTATGCCCAGGGCGCCGGATCTTGAAGAGTACATTCATGACAGCAACAGGAGAAGATTCATAACTTATCAGCAGGGATCTTCGATGTTCAGGATGCGTTACTGGACCTTTGTTAATTTTGTTAAAAAGGCCGGGGCAAATATCAAGATGCGAAAGACCGCAGTTGTTGATCTGGATGTTCTGGAAAAATATATTGCAACATTTGAAGAATGTGAGGATGGAAAGGAGCAAGACATGGCAAGGAAGGATAAAGGACCAATTGCTGAGAGAATGGCAGTAAATGGGAAAAAGTATGTGAGGATTGATGAGGCAGCTGAGCTGTATTCGGTAAGTGAGAAAACTATCGAGAAATGGGCAGCTTCCTGCAGAGCAAGATTAAAGATTGATGGAGTGGTTTTGTATAACACTCAGAAACTTGACATGTTCATAGAAAACATAGGACAGGAGGAATTCTAAATGTGCAAAGTTATTTCAGTAGCCAATCAAAAAGGTGGGGTGGGTAAAACCGTAACTGCAGTGAACCTGGCAGTAGGACTTGCAAGAGAAGGTAAGAAAGTTCTGGCAATCGATAACGATCCTCAGGGAAGCCTGACAATCAGCCTTGGATATAACGACCCGGACAGCCTGGAGTATTCGCTTGCATCTGTGATGATGAAAATTATAAATGATGAGCCATGGGATGTAAATGATGGAATCCTGCATCATAGCGAGGGGATTGATCTGATGCCGGGGAATATAGATCTCTCGGGGCTTGAAATCACTCTTACAGGAGTTATGAGCAGGGAAACAGTGCTTCGTGAATATGTAAGAGAAGCTAGAAATCATTACGATGCGATTGTCCTGGACTGCATGCCTTCCTTAGGGATGATGACCATTAACGCACTTGCCTGTGCAGATTCAGTACTTATTCCGTGTTCTGTAGGTTATCTGCCTCTTAAGGGTCTTCAACAGCTTATTAAGACAATTGGCAGAGTAAAGAGACAACTGAATCCCAGCCTTGATATAGAGGGCATCCTGCTCACTATGGTAGATAACAGGACAAATTATGCGAAAGACATAATTGAGACAGTAAATAATGCGTATGCAGACAAGATAAATGTATTCCAGTTCAATATTCCCATGTCGGTTCGTGCTGCAGAGACTTCTGCAGAAGGAAGCAGTTTATATGTATATGATCCGAATGGAAAAGCCTCAAATGCTTATATGGAACTTGTAAAAGAGATTATGAGAAAGGTGGACTGATTTTATGCCTAGCAGAGTTGGAAAAAAGATAGAAATGACAAGCCTTGATGAGCTTCTATGTGTGCCAAGTGTGGAAGGTGCAAAAGACATTGATCTCAAATTTATATTTCCATTCAAGAATCATCCTTTTAAGGTGCTCGATGATGAAAAAATGGATGAGTTAACCGACAGTATAAAGATGAATGGAATACTTACCCCGGTTATAGTTAGGCCGGCAGAAGGCGAGACCTATGAAATGATTTCCGGGCATAGAAGGCTCCATGCGGCAAAGAGAGCTGGCCTGACAAAGATACCTGCAATCGTCAGAGAGATGAACGATGATGATGCAATAATTTTTATGGTTGATTCGAATCTTCAGAGAGAAGAGATTCTTCCTAGCGAGAAAGCTTTCTCTTACAAGATGAAGCTTGATGCCATGAAAAGGCAAGGCGCAAGACAGGATTTAACTTCGTCCCTACTAGGGACGAAGTTGAGATCCGATGCTGAGTTGGCTGAAAAGGCCGGTGAAAGCAAAAATTCAATTCATAGATACATCAGACTGACAGAGCTTATTCCGGATTTACTCGATCTTGTAGATGACAAAGTACTCCCCTTATATACAGCTGTTGAAATCTCATATTTCGCCAGGGAAATACAGAAATGGTTTTATGAGTATTGTAATGAGGTTAGGATCCCGAAGTGGAATGAAATAGCGGCTATCAGAAAAGGATTCAAGCAATCAGATCTGACTCAGGAACAGCTCATTGATGTTTTAAATGGAAACATGGAAGCTCCCGCGGATCCTAAGAAACTTACATTTACAGAGCGCAAATTAAATAAATATTTCCCGGCATACATGTCACTCAGAGAACGGGAAGAGGTAATAATAAGCCTATTGGAGAAGTGGAAGCAGGAACAGGAACAGTAAATCCTGCCAGAGAGAATACAGAAATGTACACTCAAATACAACTATGTCCGGGGGCGATATGTTTGAAATAAGGACATAGCAATTATCGAAGGAGCCCGTATAGGGAGGAAGAAAATGAGATTTGATTATTTTTATGGTAAAGAATCAGACATGATGTCTTTTTACCGAGTACCCAAATTGTTGATAACAGATCCATATTTTGAAGATCTGGATAATGAAGCAAAGCTCATGTATGGTCTAATGCTTGATAGGATGTCTCTTTCCGCAAAAAATGGCTGGTATGACAACCAGCGAAGAGTCTACATCATTTATGGCCAAAAGAGCCTGATGAAGGATCTGCATCGCGGTAGAAATAAGATTTCAGATATGCTGAATGCCCTTGAAAAAATAGGACTGATCGAGCGAGAGAAGGATAGAAAATATAATCCCGACAAGATCTATGTCAAGATGTTTGTGGATCAGGCATCACAGCGTAGGGCTAGAAATAATGCAGTGCCTGAAATACAAACATCAGAAAGAAAAAATAATGTTATCAGAATAACAGGTCCTGCTGATGATAAAAAAGTGGTTCAGGGAGATACCATGCTTGAAAGCCAAACATTACAGTCAGAGTATCATGCTATGGTGATTGAAAAACAACCATCAAGAGATGATGCCATGTTTGCAAAGCAAGCATCAACAGATGTTCCTATGTTTGAGAATCAAACATCAGAGGATGATATCATGTTTGAAGACCAAACATATGAAACTGAGTCGTGTTTGGAAAATAAACATGATATGTTTGCAAATCAAACATATGCATGCACTGAAAATAAACATGCTCATGTTTGGAATCCAAACACTAATTATACTGAGATTAATAAAACTGATTATAGTTATACTGAGTCCAATCACATCTTATCTGCTGATGAGAAATCTGATGGGATAGGATGCGATGAGGATGAGAGAGCCTATAGAGACGTTATCGAGGAAAATATTAACGCAGAAGCCTTGTGCCATAATTATCCTGATGACGCGGGGATTATAAATGGCATAGTTGATCTTATCGTGGATAAACTCACATCTGCCAAGGATGAGATTATTGTCTGTGGGGAGCCGAGAAGTGCAAATTCGGTTAAGGGCAGACTTATGAAGCTTAATAGATTTCACATAGAGTATGTTCTGGATTGTTGGAACAGACTTGCTGAACCACCAAGAAAGCCAGATCAGTATTTATTGGCAATGCTTTACAATGCATCAACTACTTCAGATGCGCAGCTTAAGGCGGAGCTGAACAGAGACTATCCACAATACAATACCGCGCTAAACGGAAGAGCGCAGTGAGAGATTGCCAAAAGGTGATAATTGGCAAATATAACGTGTAGGACGAATGGAGGGTGTGAGATGTTTATTTTGAAAATGTTTGCAAAAATATTATTGGTTCCGATGTTTCTGATGGTCTGCTTTATCAGAACATGGGTGGAGCTTCTTTCAAGAATTGGCTGTGTTATCCTGGGTCTTTTCTATCTGCTGATGCTTGCAATAATAATCATGTATATCACAAAACAGATGTGGGGAGCTGTTGTACTGTCAGTGATCATTTCTTTTGGAGCGTTCCTTATCACATTTGCCGCTGTGGCAGTTGGAATGGCATTGGAGGGTATAGGGGACAAGATTAGTGAGATCTTGGCGTTATAAATTGATGGGGTGTTGTTATGATTCTTTATAGTAATGTTTGAGTTGTTATTATTAGCTTATTAGCATCGGGAAATAATATCCAATTGGATATTTCACCCGATGCTAACTTGCTTTAACTGTTTTGGAATATAATTTAGAAGAATCGAAAGCAATCAAATACACTTTGTATCTCACAGCCAATAGCAGAAACAAAACAATCAACTGCAAGACAGGCATCTCCTATGGCGTTAGTTGCCTTAAATGTTGCATTTTCAACATGATTGCCGACTTCATCAAAAAAGTCTGAGGTGATTTCAGATACAAGAGTTCCTGCAACAAAACCAACAGATAAAGATGCTGCAGCCATAACCACGGGGCCTGCCCCAAACATAAAAGCTAATACTCCAGCGGCTTCGGCGGATATTGCGGCTGCGCCTCCAGAAACAGCTGCTCCAGCAGAGCTTTTCACTACATTACCAATACATCCCGATATATCATCTTCTTTATAGACAGATTCAGCAATAGCGACTATACCTGAAAACATAGCGGCTGTTTTGGCTGCATTCTTGGCTGAACTAAGTCCCATCTCTACCAGTGCTTGTTCTGGGCTCATAACTGAAACTCCACCTGAAGCTCCGCTGGAAACACCACAAAGACTGCCGCTTTTTCCCCATCCTGATTGGGTATTAAGAATAGGTTTATACTGTTCGATCCACTTGGCTTCTAAAGCGCGTGCAGCAGTTTTTCCATCTGTAACCCGGTACTTAACAGTAATATTGTTTCTAGCTGTATTAATAACTGTGCCTGACATATAATCAGTGCCATTGCCGTTATAATACTGAACAAAGCGTTTTCTTATACCATCTTCGGCTTTTCCTACGTAAATGAGTTTATTATCATAATAGATCTGATAGCAACCAGGAGCATTAGGAGCTTTTGATGTTGCTTCTTCAAGTGTCATAAACCTATTCATGGAAGATTTTGGGGAGGAAATAGCGTTATTACCCATAATGTGTACCATCCTTTCTTAGTGGGTGCGTGATTTGTTTTTTGATGATTTGATAGTACATTATGAGATTTAATGGTTTGTAAAAATCATTTCTTAACCGGAATGTTTTCTAAGACGTCTATATCTCATATCCACTTCGGGTTGGGGCGAAATGAATAATTAAGAACATCCCAACAATCTTTTCAAAATCCAAAGCGTATAGATTAACTAAAAATCATTTTTACAAGCTCATCCTTGTTATGCTTCATAATGCAGATAAATCAAAAAACACTTACGAAAGGAGGTAATGATCATGAGTAAAAGTACAAATGATGTATCAATGAGCAAATTAACAAGTTTGAAGGATGCTATAAACTATGCACCTAATCAGATGGGATGCTCTTTATTAGTAGTAGAACACGTAAAACTAAACAGATATCTGGAAAAAATACGTGAGGAGAGGCTTGTTAACGGGGGTGTATCACGTAGAATGCCAGAAAATCATTGCGAAACTACGTGATAACAGTCTAAAGATAAAGCTGTGTCACGTAGATGTCCACGCTACTGTATAATCTGAAGAACGTAGCGTGCCTATTTCGCATTTACTGCATTTTCTTATCTAAATGACATTGCGAGTGAACAGTAACTGATCATCAATAATTAAGGGCAGTGCATCAGGCACTGCTCTTAATTATTGATGATCACTCGCGCGATATGTATGACTTCTTGAACGTATAATCAGAAACCCGCATGTACTGAGGGTTTCGTGAGAACATGATACGAGTGGCAAACAGGCCCTGCGACGAAGTCGCCTTCAAATGGCCTGTTTGCAGCATTTTTGAATCTTCGATTCAAAAATGTATGACTTCTTGAACGTTCATTCAGAAACCCGCACCTGCTGTGGGTTTCGTGAGAACATGATACGAGTGGCAACCAGGCCTTGCGACGAAGTCGCCTTCAAATGGCCTGTTTGCAACATTTTTGAATCTTCGATTCAGAAATGTATAAGTTGCATAAATGCAACCGCGCTCGGCGCGAGCATGTTGCGAGCAACATGCTTTTTATATGCTATAATATCTTCCATGAAAAGAGATATTGAACTGATAAGAAGCGCTCGAAAGACGCTTTCCATAGAGATAACCCCCGAGGCAAAGGTCATTGTAAGAGCCCCGAAAAGGCTCCCCTTATCTGAGATAAACCGCTTTCTTGGAGAAAAATCAGACTGGATAGACAGGCACATCATCAAGATGAAAGAAAGGCAGGAAGAAGCTGAAAATTCATCGGCGCAGCCTCTAAGCCCGCAGGATATAAAGCTCCTTACAACCCGTGCAAGGCGCATAATCCCTGCAAGGGTCAGATTCTTTGCCAATCAGATGGGCGTGACCTACGGCAATATAACAATCCGTATGCAAAAGACACGCTGGGGGAGCTGCTCATCAAAGGGAAACTTAAACTTCAACTGTCTCCTGATGCGCACTCCGGATGAGATCACAGACTATGTGGTAGTACATGAGCTCTGCCACCTCAAGGAGATGAACCACTCACCAAGGTTCTGGGCAGAGGTTGAGAAGATCCTTCCTGACTACAAGGACAGGCGCAAATGGCTTAGAGACCAT
>JAEEGH010015730.1_pt1 | contig 16385 bp, 15 predicted proteins | sample 9134181 | NCBI WGS metagenome assembly JAEEGH01 (sample SAMN16246544, study PRJNA631951) | gut metagenome | biome: gut microbiome; feature: rumen; material: DP-attached | host: Bos | place: Iran: Karaj | collected 2018-10
TCGCTGCGCTCCCCTCATCGCTCCCTCCTCGCGCTTCGCCACCCCTAACCCCTCCTTCCAAAAGGAGGGGACTACAGGCCGACATCCAGCCGTTGAGGCAAATAGGTAGCGGTGTGAAAGCATTGCTTTCGGACGCCGGAAGCATTGACTTTGCATCGCTACCTTATTGCGTTTAGACGCTGGGAGCTATGCTTTTGCAGTCTGAAAGCAATGCTTTAGCAGACTGAAAGCAATGCTCCGACTCTCTGGAATGATTGCATCCGGAACCTCACCCCAGCCCTCTCCGAAGGAGAGGGAGCGCAATCTGTGAAATCATTAAGAACAGCAGATGAAACAGGCTAGCAGGCAGGAAAAATCCGCGAAATCTGTGAAGGCTGCGATTAAGCGAGAGAAGAGCGATGCTTGCATCAGCTTTTCCGAGCGTGAGCAGACTCGACCGAAGGTCAAATCTGTGGTAAAAAACAAAACAACAAGTAAAATTATGAAGAAAGAAACCATTAAGTACATCATTCAGCTCATCGTGGCGGTTCTGACCGCCATTGGCTCGACGCTGTCAGTAACCACCGCTGCTTCCGGTGCCCCTGCCGAAGGTGTTGCCCTGCTGGGCGGCACCATCGTGGGCACCGGCTGGCTTCATCACCTCAGCACGCTGGTATAGGGGCCTCCCCCGCTCCTCCGTCGCGAATGAGGGATTCGCTCCCCTTTGTGGGGCCGCAGCCATATCGATGGCTGCTCTGAAGACCCCAGTCGCCTCCGAAAGGAGGGGAGCCACGAAGGGAAAAATTCTCAAATTCTCAAATTCTTGATAAAAAATGGTGATGAAGTTAAGTAGGAATTTCACGTTAGAGGAGATGGTGGCGACGAGTCACCGGAAGTTGCAAGACACACCGACGCTGGAGGTGGTGCAGAACCTGCAGAAGCTTTGCGTCCTCGTGTTGCAGCCGTTAAGAGATACCATAGGCTCTCCCGTCTACATTAATAGCGGGTATCGCTCGAAGCGACTGAACGCCCGAGTCGGGGGCGTACCGAATTCCCGACACCTGCAAGGAAAGGCTGCCGACATCCATTGCGACAACCTCGACTATGCAAAAGTGATCTTTGACATTTTGAGACAAAATCCAAATGTGGACAAGGCCATCATTGAGAGGAGAAGCCCCTCCCCCAACCCCTCCCGTAAAGGAGGGGGGAGCGTCTGGGTTCACGTACAAATGTGAGCAGCGGCGCTGCTGTTCAAAGCCGAGTGTGGAAAAACTCAAATAAATTTGGTTTTTCTCTCACTTATTTGTACCTTTGTGGCATGTTTGTTCGTTATATATATAAGAACTCAAAAACCAAAGACAAATAACATGAAACGGCTAACTGCAATTAGTTTTCTTCTGATGGTCTTCTTTGCCGTGCAGGCACAGATGCAAGACCCCGTGAAATTCAAGTCTGAACTGAAGACGGGCTCCGGTCCTGAGGCGGAGATGATCTTCAGCGCCACCATCGATCCCGGCTGGCACGTCTACTCTACAAACCTCGGTCAGGACGGTCCCATCGAGGCTTCGCTGCACGTCAACAAGAAGGATGGTGTGGAGCTGGTGGGAAAGCTCACTCCGAAGGGCAAGGAGATCTCGCAATACGACGAGATGTTCGGCATGAAACTGCGCTACTTCGAGAATGCCGTGCAGTTTGTGCAGAAGGTGAAGTTCACGAAGCCGCAATACGACATCGATGCCTACCTGGAGTGGGGTGCCTGCAATGATGAGATGTGCATGCCGCCGGGCGAGGTTGTGTTGAAGAAGAGCGGTAAGAGCCCAGCGGTGGAAACCTCCCCCAACCCCTCCGAAGGAGGGGAGAACGTTCCAGCTGAAGCTTCTGCAGAGGAAAAGGAGAAGGCCGATGCCGAGGATGCTGCCGCTGTTCAGACCGACTCGGCTGCGGTGGATACCCTCAACGCCTCAACTTCTCAACCTCTCAACTCAGAGGGTCTCTGGCGACCGGTCATTCAGGAGCTGCGTGCGATGGGCAGCGGCGACAGCATTGCCAACCGTTCGCTGTGGTACATCCTGCTGATGGGCTTCATCGGTGGTTTGCTCGCTGTGGCGATGCCCTGCATCTGGCCGATTATCCCGATGACGGTGAGCTTCTTCCTGAAGCGTGCGAAGACGGATAAGAAGAAAGGCATCAAGGATGCCGTTACATATGGCCTGTCGATCATTGTGATCTATCTGGCACTGGGACTGCTCGTCACGGCTTGCTTCGGCAGTGATACGCTGAATGCCCTGTCGACGAATGCGGTGTTCAACATCTTCCTGTTCCTGTTGCTGGTGGTGTTCGCCCTGTCGTTCTTCGGATGGTTCGAAATAAAACTGCCCGACCGCTGGGCAAACGCTGTCGACACAAAGGCTTCGAACACCAGTGGACTGCTCTCCATCTTCCTCATGGCGTTCACACTGGTGCTGGTGAGCTTCTCCTGCACGGCACCGATCATCGGACTGCTGCTCGTGGAGACGACGACCAGCGGCAACTGGGTGGCTCCGGCACTCGGCATGTTTGGCTTCGCGCTGGCACTCGCCCTGCCGTTCACGCTGTTTGCGATGTTCCCGTCGTGGCTGAAGCAGGCTCCGAAGTCGGGCTCGTGGATGACGACGATCAAGATTGTGCTGGGATTCATCGAACTCGCCTTCGCACTGAAGTTCTTCTCCGTCGCCGACCTCGCCTACGGCTGGCATCTGTGCGACCGTGAGGTATTCCTGTCGCTGTGGATTGTCATCTTCGGTCTGCTCGGTGCATACCTCGTGGGCTGGCTGAAGTTCCAAGAGGACGAGATTGGCGGCGACATCCGCAAACCCATGCCCGTGCTCTGCATCATGGGTGGACTCATCTCGTTTGCCTTCGCCATCTATATGGTTCCCGGTCTGTGGGGTGCTCCGTGTAAGGCAGTGAGTGCCTTTGCTCCGCCCATCAACACACAGGACTTCAACCTGAACACGAAGACTGTGGAGGCTCGCTTCACCGACTATGAGCAGGCAATGGCAGCCGCCAAGGCTGAAGGCAAGCCGGTGTTCATCGACTTCACTGGCTTTGGCTGCGTGAACTGCCGAAAGATGGAGGCTGCCGTGTGGACCGACCCGCGCGTGGCCGACAAGCTGCGTCACGACTACGTGCTCGTCTCGTTGTTCGTGGATGACAAAACGCCGCTCGCCGAGCCGATGGAGATCACCGACGAGAATGGAGAAACCCACACGCTGCGCACCGTCGGTGCGAAGTGGAGCTATCTGCAGAGCCATAAGTTCGGTGCCAACGCCCAGCCGTTCTACGTCATCGTAGATGCCGACGGTCATCCGCTCACGGGCAGCCGCGCATACAACGAAGACGTGGAGGCATACCTGAAGTGGCTTTCAGCCACAAGTGAGAAATGAGGATTGAAAAAAATGAGAAATAGGGAAATCCCCATTCACGAATAGGCAAAAGCCTTTGGAAGGAATGACGGAAAACGCTATCTTTGCAGCGTAACAATAAATAAACTAAGGATTATGAAAAGACTGATAGCAGCCATCTTCGTGATGGCATTCACACTGCCCATGTTCGCACAATACGGCCACCGCTACGGCGGCAGGCCTGTAACCACCACATCATCCACGTACCGAAGCCACCGCAACGCCTCCTACTACGGACTGCGGCTCGGTGCAGCCTTCTCAACGGTCAATTCCGACGACCCGCGCTTGGACGGAGGTAAAACCCAGACTGGCTTGAACCTCGGCCTTGTGGCTGGTTTCCAGCTGCATAACGCCTCGCCCGTCTATTTCGAGACGGGACTGTTCTACACGGAGAAAGGCGGTAAAGGCAACTACGATGGAAAGAAGTTCACCTACGGACTGAACTACCTGGAAGTGCCGCTCACCGTGAAATACGTGATTGAGGTGGACCGCCCGTTCAGCGTCCAGCCCTTCTTCGGAGGCTACCTGGCCTGCGGTATCAGCGGCAAAATCAAGGACTTCGGCGACCGCATGGCCTACAGCTCGTTCGACAACGACGGTTTCAAGCGTTTCGACGGTGGCCTGCGTTTAGGCTGCGGTGCCCAGTACGACATCATCTATGCCGAGCTGGCCTACGAGTTTGGACTGTCGAACATCTGCGACGACTACTTTGACACCTCGCACAACCGCTGTCTGTACCTGAACTGCGGAGTGAACTTCTGATAAGTAATAAACAATGAGTAATGAGTAATGAGTAATTATGATTACTACATAAAGGTAGGAGAACCATTATGCCGTTGCTTGTTCAAGGGCATGCACGGCAATCATAATTACTCATTACTAATTACTAACTACTAATTAAAGAAATAAAAGTGAACCGAGACAAGGCACAGAAGAAACTGAAGAAAAGCCAGTCGTACGCTGCCATGCAGCGCATTGCTGACTGGATGGACCGTTTCTACGTGGATGCCATTGTCGGCATGGCGCTGCCCTACGGCATCGGCGACCTCATCATGGCTGTCTTCTCGCTCGTCTATGTCTATTTCTCGTTCTTCATCCTGCACTCCGTCCCGCTCTCGCTCGCCATTATCAACAACTCGCTGCGCGACATCGCCATCGGACTCATCCCCTTCTTCATCGGCGATATTCTTGACTTCTTCCACAGGTCGAACCGTCAGAACATGCGACTGATTGAAGGATTCGTCAATGGCGACCGTGCCACCATACACGAGGTGAACGCCAAGGCTGTGCAGAGCATCGTCATGATTATTGTGCTTATTATCATCATCGTGCTGCAGCTGCGCATGTACTACCTCATCGTCAGCAGCGTGTTCGGCTTCTTCAGCAGCCTGGGTGATATGCTTTACCAGTTGTTTGTGGTTAGTGGTTAGTGGTTAGAGACTTATGACAAGGAACGAAAAGAAATACGCCGCCCGTTACCTGGAAGCTTGGAACCGCTTCGGTAACAACCTGCCCAACGAGGAGTATGACAAGCTGAGTCAGCTACGCCAGAAGTTGGGTATCGGGTTGGAGCGTGCCCAAGAAATCAACCGCGAGATTGTGGCAGAAGCCAAGGGAGGCTCCACCGTACCGATAAGGAAGACGGGCCTCCCCAACCCCTCCGAAAGGAAGGGCTCGCTGACGGACTCCATCAAGTCACCTCTTCCGGGAGGAACTAGTGGGGCTTACACCCAGATTCTGGACGAGGTGGCACAGTACGAGGCAACCATCGACGAGATACTGAACGAGGTGAGCGATGTGTCGAAGAAGATGGAGACCATCAAGAAGCAGCTCATCAGCATCAGCGGAAGCCTCGTCAAGGAAAGCATCCGTCTGATGCGTCGGCGTCGTGGTCACGGCAAATCGAAGACCGGACTCATCGTTACCGCCTCGGGAGCTGCCGTCGGACTGGCGGCCTACGTCTTCCAGTCATACAAGCAGCGCATCATCGAGAAGAAGCGCTCAGAGCAGTTGGACGAGCTGTTGAAGAAGAAGCGCGAGATAGCCGATGTGCGGTTGGAGAACATCCAGCTGCTGCGCGACGGATTCAAGGAGACCATCGTGCCCCGCATGGCCAAGCTCTACGACAAGGAGTTTCATGAGGAAGTAGCCATCGACGATCCCATCCGTCAGCAGAAGATTGACTCGTTCCGCCGTGACTTCGTGCTGGCCGTCAAGATACGCTATCTGGAGGCCATCCTCGACTATGTAGTGGCCGAGATGCAGGCCTGGCAGAAGACCAAGCAGGAATCGGGAATGCCACGACCCGACATCAACCGGATTATCGATGAGGAACTGATGACATGGCCCACGAAGCTGGAGATGACACGTGACGACGGCAGCGACTGGGACGACATGCTCAGCGAGTATATCAGCCAGCCCCGTAAGAGCTACCCCTACCCTATCTACTTGATGTTCAGCGACCCCTACATGCTGCGCACCTACGTGGGACTTGACATTCAGTCGGCCAGCAACGTCACCGATCCGCTGATACAGCTGGAATACAAGGAGGAGGAAAAGACCGTCCGACCTATGACAGCTGAAGTGGAAACGCCTCAAACCTCTCACGAATCACCAAACACCAGCCACCAAGCACCAATTAGCATTCCCGTGCAGCATATCCTGGAGCAGAACCCGTACTACAACGACTGCGTGCGACTGCTCAACGACAGCCATGTGCCTGCGCCCAAGGGCTTCAGCTGGCGCGACGGCCTCATCATGGGAACCTACGTCAGTGTGCTGCTCCTGCTGGCCGTACTCATCTGGCAGACTGACGGTCTGCTCTTCGCAGTGCTGGCCATCGTCTATTGCATCACGGTACCCTTCACCGTGCTGCCCGTGACAGAGAACCTGCCGTACGTCAAGGAGGAAATCAAATACGAAGAGATGCTCAAGAGCATCAAACGGCGTGAGGAGACTATTGCAAAGAAATACAACAGTATAGTAATCAACGAATAACTAAAGACTATGGAGGATCAGAAGAAAACCAACGAGACAGGCCAAGGGTCGCTGCCCTTACCCATCGACATCATCAAGCTTGACACCATTCCCGAACTGACGACTGCCACCGAAGGGCTGAACAACATCAACACGCTGGCAGACAGCATCTTGACAACGGTCAGTTCATGGAAGCAGATGGAGCGCGACATGCACGCCATGGACGTGCAGTTCAATGCCTATCTGGCCAAGCTCGACTCCGACCTGGAGCAGTACAAGATCAGCGCTCCCATTGTCAGCAAGCAGCTTGACCGCGTCAACGACCTCATGTCGCGTATCCTCGACAAGGTGGTTGATATGGACGTGAAGACAGAGCTGGATATGCAAAATAAGAACCGAATGATGGACTCACTCGATTCTTATATTGACAAGATGGCAGAGATGATGGTAAAACTGCTATAAAAGAAGAAGTTTTACTGCATATCGTAAACAACCTGCATCAGTTTCTTTCCTAAGGCATCGGCCTGTTCCATGGTGGAGGCCTCGCTATAGACACGGATAATGGGTTCCGTGTTCGACTTGCGCAGGTGTACCCAGCTGTCGGCAAAGTCAATCTTCACACCGTCGATGTCGTTCACCTGCTCATCCTTATACATTTCCTTTACCTTCACGAGAATGGCATCCACATCGGTATCAGGTGTGAGGTCGATGCGGTTCTTGGCAATGAAGTAGTTGGGATAAGTGGCACGTAACTCACTGGCCTTGCAGTCCTTATGTGCCAGGTTCGAGAGGAACAGGGCAATGCCCACCAGGGCATCACGGCCGTAGTGGCTCTCCGGATAGATGACACCACCGTTGCCTTCGCCACCGATAACGGCACCCACTTCCTTCATCTTCGTGGTAACGTTCACCTCACCCACTGCTGCAGCATAGTACTTTCCATTATACTTCTCCGTGACGTCGCGCAGCGCACGGGTGCTACTGAGGTTGCTGACAGTACAAGCCCCCCCTACTGCCCCCGAGGGGGCTCCTAAGACATAGTCGGCCACGCTGACCAGCGTGTATTCCTCACCAAACATCTTGCCATCCTCGCAGATAAAGGCCAAACGGTCAACGTCAGGATCCACCACGATACCCAAGTCGTAGCGGTGAGCCTTCATCTCGTCCATGATGCCGCTGAGGTTCTTCTCCAGCGGTTCAGGGTTATGGGCAAAGTCGCCTGTTGGCTCGCTATTGAGAATCTTATAGCCCACGCCCAGACGCTCCAGCAGCTTCGGCAGGATAATGCCGCCCACGGAGTTGATGGCATCCACACAGACCGTGAAGCGTGACTGTTTGATGGCAGGCACATCGACCAGTCTGAGGTCGAGCACGCTCTGGACGTGACGGTCGTCATAGCTGTTATCCTCCGTATAGTGTCCTAAGTTATCGACATCGGCATAGTCAAAGTCCTCACGCTCGGCAATGGACAGCACCTCGGCACCGTCGGCAGCCGTCAGGAACTCTCCCTCGCGGTTGAGCAGTTTCAGGGCGTTCCACTGGCGGGGGTTATGCGAAGCGGTGATGATGATACCGCCGTCAGCACCGCTCATGCGGACAGCCAGCTCGGTGGTCGGCGTAGTAGCCAGACCGATGTTGATGACGTCGAAACCCATACCCATCAGCGTACCGCAAACCACGTTCTTCACCATCTCACCTGAGATGCGAGCGTCACGGCCGACGATAATCTTTCCCCTGCATTCAGAAGCCCCTCCTTGTGAGGGGTTGGGGAGGCCATTCTTAATAAAGGTTGCGTATGCAGAAGTGAACTTTACAATGTCAAGGGGATTTAACGTGTCACCCGTACGTCCGCCAATGGTTCCGCGGATTCCTGAAATAGATTTTATTAAAGTCATGTGTATTCTATATTTTCAACTTTCAATTTTCAACTATTATTACCTTTCCCGCTCATACGTTATGGTGTAGAAACAAGGATAAACATACTGCTGTGCGCTGGCCTGACCCTGTGAGTGAGGCACAATCATGTGAATCTTGGCAATCTCGTCGCCTTCCTTCTCAGGACGGCCGAGGTTGATGTAGTGGAACGGTACGAGGAAGCCATTGGGAACGGCCGATGTACCGTAGGCAGACATCATCATGCCGGAAACAAACGAACCGCTGATGCTGGCACTGCTACGGCTCACACTCATCTTGTCAAGGTAGTTAGGACGGCCATTGACGTCGTTACGCAACTGCATGGTATCCTCGAGGATATTAAACTCCGAGAAGCGGAAGAGTACCGTCACAGCCTTATTCTCCTCCAGTTTGTGGCCACAACCCTTACGCTCAATCTGGAGGTAGATGCCGCTCTTCGACAGATAGACAAACTCGTTCTTGCTGACATCAGTCATGCTGTCCTGCTGGACAAACTGCGACTCTTCAATGACCTTGATGTTATGATTACGGATATAAGCATTGATGGCGTTGCGTTCCTTTTCCTTCTTCTCGCCGTAAGTCTCGTAACTACTGCAACTTAACAGCACGCCAAAAGCCATCAACGCCATCCACGTATAAAACAGTTTCTTCATTTCTATACCTTATTATATTCTAAAACGGGGCAAAGGTACATAATTCTTTGAACTTTGAGCTTTGAACTTTGAGCTTTATGACTACCTGTTATGCTTATTTAACGTTTAGCACTCAAATCATAAAGCTCAAAGTTCAAAGCTTCAACATTCCTTCAAAATGCAGAAAAGCCTGCTGCACTACCTTGACGGCCTCGTCCATCGAGCAATACAGCCGTCCGCCCGAAGCATTCAGGTGACCGCCGCCGTTGAAGAACTGCTCCGCCACCTTGTTGCAGGGGAAGTCATCAACCGACCGCAGGCTCACCCATATCAGGTTATCCTTCTCGGTATCCTCACGCAGAGAGACGGAGAGCTTCAAGCCCTTGATTTGCAGCGGCATGTTGACCAGTCCCTCCGCATCACCCTTCACGAAATTGAAGCGGCGCAGGTCCTTACGCGACAGGGTGAAATAGCTGGCATGACGTGCAGCATCCACCACCAGTTTCTCCAGCATGACGTAACCCGTCAGGCGCAGACGGTTCTCGCTGTAGTTGTGATAGACGTTACGGTATATCTTGTCCTTGTTGATGCCCTTGGTCAGTAGCTGGGAGATGATGAAGAAGATGTCAGGGTCTGACGAGTTATAGGTAAAGCCGCCCGTATCGGTCATCATGCCGCAATAGACGGGCACGGCAAACTTCTTTGTCTGCTGTTCGAAAGCCTCCAACTGCCAGACGATGCGGAACACCAGCTCACTGGTTGACGACGCTTCCGGATGGGAAACGGTGAGCACCGTCGGCATATCAGGTCCTAAGTGGTGGTCAATGAGCACCCTTTTGGCCTGCGTTGCCAAGAGCGTATCGGCCATCTTATCCGTTCGTGCTGCGGTATTGAAGTCCAGGCAGAAGATGACGTCAGCTGTCTTCAGCAACAGATCGGCACGTTCCTGATGTTTATCGTATCGAATGATTTTCTCTGTGTTGGGCAGCCAACGCAGATAGTCGGGAAACTGGTCAGGCACGATGATAACAGCATCTTTGCCCAGTGTTTGCAGATACTCCGACCATCCCAGGCAGGAGCCCAAGGCATCGCCATCGGGGTTCTGATGACAGCAGAGCACAATGGTGCCTGCATTAGAAATGAGCGAGCGCAGCAAGCTGCACTCGCTCTCAGTCATAATATTCTTCAGCATTTAGAATAGTTTATTCGGATAAACACCGTCATCAACCAGTTGCTGGATGCGTGCTACGGTATCCTCGCGGTCAGCAGCGTAGGTCACGCCAAACCACTTCGACGTGGTGTCGAGCACCTGCACCGTGGCAGTCTTGTCGGTGATGAGTTTGTTGACCATCAGCGGGATAAAGAACTCAGCCTTCAGGTTCTCCATGTTCTTCGGGTCGCTGAGGAACTCCTTGAAGTATTCCTCGCTGTACTCGAAGTAGTCGGGTGTGAAGCCCCACATGTTCATGCTGACAGGTGTCTTGTCGTCAACAGCCACCCACTGGCCCTGCTCGTCCTTGTAACGAATAGCCTCCGTAGCTGCTCCGGCATTGCTGCCATCCTCAGCACAACGTACAATCTCCGTACGCTCCACCACAGTCGTCAGGTTGCCTTCGGCATCGGTCGAGCAAATGCCACGAGCCACCGTACCGTTCTCGCTGAGCGTGTTGCCGACGCGGAAGCCCACCATGGCATACTTACCACGGGCACCCTCGGGCAGGTCATTGAGGAACTTGCCGATGACCATGAAAGCATCGCGGTTATAGAAGTCGTCGCAGTTGATGACGCAGAACGGTTCCTTGATGACATCCTTGCCCATCAACACGGCGTGGTTAGTGCCCCAAGGCTTCTGACGGCCCTCAGGCACACTGAAGCCTTCGGGCAGTGCGTCGAGTGCCTGGAAGCACAGCTCACACTTTACCTTACCTTCGTACTTGGCAAGAATCTGTGTGCGGAACTGCTCCTCGAAGTCCTTACGGATAACCCATACGATTTTGCCGAAACCGGCCTCGATAGCATCGTAGATACTATAGTCCATGATGGTCTCGCCATTGGGTCCCAGACCGTCAAGCTGCTTCAGACCGCCATAGCGGCTACCCATACCGGCAGCCAAAAGAAATAATGTTGGTTTCATTGTCAATTATCTTTATTTCGATATGTCGTTATAACGTGATAACGTAATAACGGGATTATGCCTCTTTCTTTTTATTTGCCAGTTCCTTGATCTTGTCCTTTCCCTTGAAGGCAAACAGCCAGATGAGCAGTCCGGCAATGACCAGCAGGGCGATGCCCAACAGCGGACGATAGAAGATCCATGCTACGGCAATGACGATGAGCGACCATACCACACCAACGACGGTGCAGACGAGGCCGACACCCCAACCCACGATATTGGAAACGAAGGGAACGACCTTCAAAATGGTCTCGATGAAGCCGAAGACCATCTTCAATGACATAACCACGAGGAAGATACCGGCAATACGCAGAATCCAGGTCCACATCTTATTGGCCTCGTTTTCGCTCTCAAAGATCTCGGCAGCGTCCTTCTTACCCATGACGAGCGTCTGGAAGGTCTTGCCGTTCTTGGCCTTGAAGGGCTTGAAGGTGTCGTCAGTGGTTTGAGCGACAACCGTTACCTTAGCAGGAACAATGATCTCGAACGTTACCTTCACGTCACCCACCTCAGGAGCACCGGGAGTACGTCCGTAGTAAATTTCGTTCTTGTTCACATGGATGAAGTCGTAGGGACTGGGCTCAGTAACAGTACCGGTAGAATCGGTCACTGCCTGAGGCTTGGCCGTTGTATTCACAGGACCATAGAAACGCTCATAGGCGGTCTTGGTGTCCTTGTCAATCTGCTTCAGCATGTCGTCGCTCAGTGTAACGTCCATTGCTTCATTCGAGGAAATGCTGTGAATCAGGCTCTCGTTCAGCTTATAGGCGCCGAAGGTCACGTTCTGTGCCCACAGGTCCTGATCCTCCACGGTTGCCAGCACGGTGTTCTTGTTCTGATAGGCAGGATCATGGAACTCACTCGACTCGATGGGGCTGCTCACCCAGTCCTTTTTGTAGGTGTAGGTAGTGGTCTCCACCTCTTTGCCACCCAACTTGTCTTCCTTCTTGGTCTCAGAGTGCTCCACCCACTGGTAGTACTCCACCTTGCGCTGCAGGCTGATAGCCTTAGCACCGATGCCATACTGCTCGTCAACGAGCGAATCCTCCGTCGTTGCCAAGCCTGATACGCAAACCAGCTCACCGTCCATCGCACGGTCAATCTTGTTCGGATTAGCCATCTCTACGCAGGCACCCTGTGCCTCTTCGAGCATGTCAGCCGTCTTCACGGCACGTCCTTCATTCCACCACAGCAGGGCTGTAGCTGCCAGGAAAAGCACAATACCTGCACCAATGGAGCCACATGAATTCTTCACGCGCGTTCCATAACCTGTTGTTTTTGTTTCTGTATAAGCCATTGTTATTTATGATTTAATGATTCTCCTTTAATCCTAAACCTTTCATCTTTCATCTACTTCAGTCCTTTCCACGTGCCCTTGATGTTCTTACACTGCGTGTAGCAAGACGGGCAGTTGAACACCTTGTACAGACCTCCATCATCAGGTTTCAGAATCTCCACCTGGCGCTGCTCTGTGTCCCAGCCCTTGGCCAGAATATACAAATAGGTCACGCGGCCATACGATGTATTCTGTGGGTCGTTGGCACTCTGGCACATCTGAACTGTGTAAGGATAACTGGGAGTATAAGCATTATTAGCCGTTGCGCCCTTCAGCAGTGCAGCTGCCATGTAACGCTGGCAATAGCTGTCGCTGTAATCGGCGTTGGGAGGAAGTTTCTCTTTCAGGATGCGGATGATGCCGCTGACCGTTGCCGAACTGTTGCAAATCAGCTCAAAGCACTGGCGGCCTGTCTCTGCGTCGCGGGCATACATCTCAATGGCCATGGGAATCATGGCTGCCGTGCCGTGTATGCTCTTTCCGAGGAACTTTGTATAAACGGCCTCGAACTCCTCGTAGTCCGACGGCACGTTCGTAAATGTCACGGTAGCTGTGGGTTTGTTGAGCTTACCACCGCCTAATACGGAGCCTACTGAAAGGCCTGGCTTCTTGATTTTACCGTCGGTCGTGTAGGTATGGCTGCCATACCTCATCGTGTTCCCATCTACCTGAGCCACTGCACCCATTGTCCATAAGACAGAAAGCAACAGCAGCAAAGTCTTCTTGTTGATTTTCATAAGCTAAATGTTTTTGGTTTTTTTATTTACGGGTGCAAAGATACATAATTCTTTGAACTTTGAGCTTTGAACTTTAAGCTTTATGATTGCCCGTTATGCTTATTTAACACTTGTTCAAAGCAAAAATCTCTCAACGCTCAACGCTCAACTCTCAACTTTTTCGTACCTTTGCATATTGTAAAGCTCAAAACTCAAAGTTCAAAGCACAAATGGAAGTTCTCTACGAAGACAACCACCTCATCATCGTCAACAAGGCCAGCGGCGAGATAGTACAGGGCGACAAGACTGGCGACACCCCGCTGTCGGATATAGTGAAGGGCTATATCAAGGAAAAGTATGCCAAGCCGGGAGCTGTGTTCCTGGGCGTGGTACACCGTCTGGACCGTCCCGTTTCCGGCGTTGTCGTCTTTGCCAGGACGTCGAAGGCGCTTGCCCGTCTGAATGCGATGTTTGCCTCGAAAGAGGAAATCCGGAAAACCTATTGGGCAATTGTCCAGACTCCTCCTCTTTCTGGGGGGGACTGGGAAGAGGTCACCCATTGGCTTACCCGCAACGAACAGCAGAACAAGTCATACGCCTACGACCACGAGGTACCCCACTCCAAGAAGGCCGTGCTACGCTACCGTCAGATAGCCCAAGGCGACCGTTACGCACTCTTGGAGGTGCAGCTGCTCACAGGCCGTCATCACCAGATACGCTGTCAGCTCTCCGCCATGGGCTGTCCCATCAAGGGAGACCTGAAATACGGTGCCCGCCGTTCCAATCCTGACGGTAGCATCTCGCTTCACGCCCGTCGTGTGGAGTTCATTCATCCTGTCTCCAAAGAGCCCATTTGCGTAGAGGCTCCCGTCCCTGAGGACCCGCTTTGGGAAGCATTATCAACGGAAAAAACAAATAAATCTTAGGATTTATTTTGTATATTCATCCTTTTGTATTACCTTTGCAAATAAAAATAACCATCAAACCAACATGAATATGAGAAAGAGACTCGTTCTTTCCGCATTATTGGTCGTTTGCGCTATGGCAGCGCAGGCTGGCGGAATCATGACCAATACCAACTACCACATTGCTTTTGACCGTATGTTTGCGCGCGGCACCACGTTTCAGATTGACGCAGCCTTCTCCAACCCTGCCGGATTGGTATGGGGCTACGAGGGTTGGCAGATGTCGCTGAACTTCCAGAAGCCCTGGCAGAACCGTGATATTGAAACCAGTATACCAGGTTTTATGGGTGGTTTTAATCAGAAATACAATGGCAAGGCTTCGGCTCCCATCGTACCGGCACTTTTCGCTTCCTACAAGAAAAATCGTTTTGCGGTTTCGGCAATGATAGGTATTGTGGGCAGTGGTGGTTTTGTGGAATATAAAGACGGTGTTCCGATGTTTAATGTCCCGTTGACGGCAATGCTTGCCCAACAGGGGGTGACACCTGACATGTATACACTCGACTCACAGATGAAAGGTAAACAGTACATCTATGGCGGTCAAATCAATTTCACTTATAAGATTGCAGATTTCCTCTCTGCTGCTGTTGGTTTCCGGGCCAACTATTATGACGGTTATTATCGTGGTCATGTGGTTGCCGATATGGGGGGGACCAAACTTGTTAATCTACAACTTGACTGTAATCAGCGCGGCTGGGGCTTTGCACCGATTATCAGTCTGAACTATCATGAGGGACCTGTTACCTTGGCAGGTCGTTATGAGTTCCGTACGAAGATCAATGTGCCTAATGACACAAAAGAACTGACCGCTGAGATTGCAGGAATGACACCAGAGCAAACAGCGGCAATACTGGGAAGTAAAGTCGGTGCTTATATGGATGGTGTAAAGACACGCTATGATATGCCTGCCTTATTGGTTCTTGCTGTGGGTGTTGATTTCTCTTCAAAGTTACGTGGAACGTTGGAATACCATTATTTCGATGACTTGCATGCTAAAATGGGTGGAGACCGACAGAAAACGTTGACGCATGGAACTCAGGAGGTACTTGCAGGAATAGAGTATGATATTAATGAGAAATTTACGATTAGTTGCGGTGCCCAACATACTGACTATGGATTGAGTGACGACTATCAGCAGAACACTTCGTTTGCCTGTGACAGTTGGTCGATTGGTCTTGGTGGTGCCTGGAACATTAATGAGAAAATCCGCTTGAATGCCGGATACTTCATCAGTCTATATAGCGACTATAAGAAGACTCAGAGCAGTTATCAGGGGCTGGGGATTGCAGGAACGGACATCTATTCTCGTACCAATAACGTGATTGGTATCGGTATTGATTATAAGTTCTAATATGTATGTTATTTTTACATAAATGCATAAAATATTTCAGAAATTACTCGAATTAATCAAAAAATGCAATTAAAATCGTATTTTTTACACGATTTTCTTGGAACTTATTGTTTTTTTTATTTACTTTGCACCCGAAATTAAAAAAGAATAGGTAGATTTTTATTTATAAATAATTAATTAAAGTTAGTAAAAAGATTATGAAAAAACTTTTCTTAATGCTTGCTGTTGCTGCTCTGTCAGCACAGAGTGTATCTGCTCAGACCGTTCTGGAGAGCAAGAATTTTGACAACTGGTATATTGGTATCAATGGTGGTGTTAATATTCCCGGTGCAGACTTTAAGTTCAAGAACATGAACTATGACGCTGGACTTCGTATTGGTCGTTGGATTACCCCGGTATTAGGTATTGGTGTAGAAGGACAGGCTTACTTTGGAAAGAAGTATGGTTTTGAATTTATCAAGACTACCGTAAAGGCTACCAATGTTAGCGCTTTCGGTACCATCAACTTCAGCAACTGGTTTGGTGGCTATCCTGGCACTCCTCGTGTATTTGAGTTGATTGGTGTTGTAGGTCTTGGCTGGCTCCACACCTATGATATTAAGGCAAATGCAATGACTGCTAAGTTGGGTCTTGACTTTGCTTTCAACTTCGGTTCAGACAAGCAGTGGCAGATTTATGCTGAGCCCAACATTCTCTATAGCATCGCTCAGAGCTATCAGCCCGTACACTTTAACAAGAACCGTTCTCTGATTGGTTTGAACATCGGTGTTAACTACAAGTTCGGTAACAGCAACGGTACTCACAACTTCAAGATTGCTGAGCTCCGCGACCAGGCTGAGATCGACGCTCTGAACGCTAAGATCAATGAGCTGCGTTCTGATGTTGATTCTAAGAACGGTC